>TARA_R110001583_G_scaffold12215_10_pt1 | contig 18031 bp, 11 predicted proteins | sample TARA_R110001583 | Tara Oceans TARA_R110001583 (sample SAMEA4398432) | marine metagenome | biome: Polar Biome; feature: [MES] marine water layer (ENVO:01000295) within the mesopelagic zone...; material: water (ENVO:00002006), including particulate matter (ENVO:01000060) such... | reverse complement strand
ATGTTACTATAAAGATATCATATGGTTGAGCAATTGCAAAAGTACCAGATGATTACCACCGAGGCTCTCTCATTAAGGTAGTTTGGTGGCCCACGTAAGGCATCTTTTGACCTCCTAGTTATGGTGATGCCTGAAAGTTCTCGATATCAGAGTGTGGGGTGGAAGTTGAGAGTGTCTCGGCCCCTTGTAAGACCTTTGTGTCTATGCATATGGCCCTTTTGATGTTAGTCGTCTAACTATGCGAAGGGCCGTTGTGCTATATGCTACCGTAACCCCCACCCTTTAAACTGGTGTGTTGGCCGTAATCTATAAATGCAATGTAGATTCCCTATACTATTCTGTACTATTTCACAACCAGTACAACTTGTCACACCCCACCCCCCTTAAAACTAGCGCTAACTCTTACACTTAAATGCATATAAAAAAAACTTGACAATGAGAAGAATTTCTGGTACAATAAAATGAATCAATGAAACGAGAGGTTACATAATGAATATACACTTATATCAAAGAACTTACGAAGAGAACACTTTAAATCTTGATTTAGAAGATAGACAAGTAGAACATATTTTTCAGACACCTGAAGATGCTGAAAAAGAAAATGCAAGATTGAAAAGTCTTGGAGTTAAATTTACTGTTAAAAAACTTGACAACATAAACAATTACTGATACAATAGAATTAATCAACAATAAGGAGTACATACACTATGAGTAAAACAATGGCATATTTTTGGGATGAAGCAGAGAACTTTCTTAACGCACAAATCAAGAGAATAGAATCTCAAGAGATTTCTCTAGACACAGCAGTTGAGAACTGTTTACAATCTAACCAGTCATGGGATTTGGTTGGCTATGATGATACTATACATTATTTGCAAGATTGGTTGAAGGAGTACTTGCATGGCAATACAAGACCTAACAACTAAAGAAGAGTATATACAGATTATAACAGAGTTCGCACAATCGTTAAAAGACAGTAACGTCTCTAAGGAATCTTGTATCAAAGCATGTCAAGAGGAATTTGGACAGGATGGTGTCACAATTGCAGAAAGATTATATAAGTTTAACAAATTTGGTATGTTAACATATAAGTAATATCATGCAAGACCCAAAGAAACAATATCAAAAGTATATGGTCATGTCTCTCATACTGATTTCCGTATTATTATTCTATGGCATTTGAAATACTCTATGTAACATCTGACAGTATCAAATGTGATGGTGGAGAAGGTGACTTAGGACACCCGACTGTCTATTACTCTCTCAAGAAACAATCTGAAGTTGTCTGTGGATATTGTAATAGAAAGTTTATAAAGAAATGAATATCGATTTGCGAGCGAAGCGTTCTGAGCGTTTTCTTTCTTTGATAGTATTTCTGTTGTTGGTAGTTGTTTTGGTATTATAAATAAACTTGTAACTATAAGGAGTTTTCACGAATGGCGTATTTTTGTTTATCACATAATCACAATGATTTTATTGATTTAAATTTTTATCTAATTGCAAAGACTTTATCCTATACAGATAATTGGATAGCAAAAGCAAATAATGACGGAAGTGGTAATCGACCAGATGCTCCTTTTAAGTCTTGGAAAATTCGTGACAACAAATATTCTAATGTTATGTACGGCCCAGCAAATCCTGAAACCTTTAACTCATCTTTCTTGAGTGGAAAACTTGCAGATACAAACGAACAAGTTCAAAATACAATAGACGCTGATTGGGATAAGGGAAGTGCTTGTCCTACAGTTGTCGAAGACCTTCCTTTCATTTATCAAGGTGCCATTTCTAATGACATCTATGGAGGTGGTATACACTACCCTGGTGTGATTGACCCAACAGGTGTAACATGGACACCTGCCAATATTGCAAACACTTATGATACTATCACAGGTGCTGGAGCAAAAGTTATCTTTTTAACTTGGGATGATTTTACTCATGCGTCTTGGACAACAACTTTCAGAGCTCGTGAACAAGCATCTCGTACAAAAGATTCTAATACAGACATCACCGATGCGTGGTGGGCACAACGCACAGAAGCAATGACAAAATTAAAAACATTACATCCTGATGATAGCAAAAACTTTCAACTTTGTCAAGATTTAATTATTGCAAAGAACACAACACACTACGAAGCACTTTGTACATTTATGGGAGTTAGTCCTGTAACAGAATCAACATGGCATGGATGGGTTGATACCTACAATACTTACATCGCATCCTAACATTGAAATCCTTTAAAGGAGTTTATATTATGAAGAACGCTAATATCGATAAGAAAATATCCCTATCCGATTTAAATCGACCTAAAGATTATATTGAAGTTGCAGAAAGATATCCTTTTGCAATTCGTAATATCTATGATGACGCAATGTCTCATACAATTCAAAGACATTCTGGTCAAGAAGTTCCCTTACATATTGATTGTGAATTATCCATATTAGAAAAGTGTGGTGTCATTCGAACGTCTAATGTGCAAGCTCGAATGACCGATTGGCATTTACATACAGAATTTGAAAGTATCAAATGGATTACTGACCAGGCGTGTCGTCTTGCAGAACAAATTTGTTTAAGACTAGCCCCCACAAAAATGTATTGCAATGAATCATGGGGTATTCACTACACAGAAAAAACTTCAGCAAAACGCCACAGTCATTTTCCTTATACTTTTGCATTTGGATATTATGTAAAGATGCCAGAGTATGCACCTATTATCTTTCCTACTGCGAACTATGAATACAATCCTAAAGTAGGTGACCTGATAGTTTTTCCAGGCTTCATACAACATGAAGTGAAACCTGTTGAAGGTGAAAGAATTATGATTGCTGGAAATATGTACAACACACAATGGTCAGCACCAAGAAACTTTCAAAACTCTAACATCAATGATGTCATTAAATATAATTCCTAAGACTAAATACTTGTATGAATAACACACAAAACTTTATGGGCATGGACGGATTTCATTGGTTTGTCGGTGTTGTAGAATCACGACAAGACCCTAGTCAATTAGGTCGTGTACAAGTTCGTTGTCTTGGATATCATACAGATGACTTAGTGGATTTACCAACACAAGATTTACCTTGGGCTCAAGTCATGACCCCAACAACAAGTTCAGCCAATTCAGGCATAGGAACTTCACCAAGTTTTATTATCGAAGGCACATGGGTTGTAGGATTTTTTATGGACCCAGAAAAACAACAACTTGTAATTATGGGAAGTTTGCCTGGTATTCCTACACAAGAGATTGATATTGCAAAAGGATTTAATGACCCAAACGGATTGTATCCTAAAGAATTAAATCAATCAGATGTTAATAAACTTGCAAGAGGAACGAACACAATAACGAAAACACCTGATACAACTACAGGCGAACCTGACAATCCTTACAATGCTGTGTATCCAAACAATCATGTTTTTGAATCCGAATCAGGTCATGTCATTGAAATTGATGACACAACGAACGCAGAAAGAATTCATGTCTATCATAAATCAGGGTCTTTTGTTGAATTTCATCCAAATGGGGATGTCGTAACACAACATAAGAACGGATTTAGAACAGTTACGGGCAATGATAACATTCATGTGACTGGTGATTTAACAATTAAAGCAGATGGTAATATCAAAATCGATTGTGGTGTAAACAAAACTATTAATTTAAACTCTGGTGAAAACGGAGCCGCAAGATTATCAGATACAACATTAGACAATGATACTGAATTAAACGGAAACGATATTGGAAGTATAACTTCATCATCTAAAACTGTTATCATTGGAGATTAACTGTATAAATACTCTGGTAGGAGAGTGGCTCTATGGCACATATTGTAGGTGAAAAAGGTACTGATGCACAATTAACCAATGCGTCACGCACAAAAGTTTCAAAAGTATACTCTGATTTAGATTTATTCTTTGCAAAAAAGAATTCGAATTCTGATGTTAACATTATTGAAGATGTTCAAGCAGTCAAGCGTTCAATTAGAAGTTTAGTTTTATTGAATCCATTTGAAAAACCTTTCCACCCAGAAATAGGTTCTGGTGTTCGTGATATGTTATTTGAAAATATGACACCGATTACTGGTGTTGTTCTTGCTAGAAAGATTGAAGATGTTATTCGTAATTTTGAACCTCGTGCTAGATTACAAGCTGTAAGATGCACACCTGATTATGATAGAAATGCTTATACTGTTACAGTAGATTTCTATGTTAGAAATACACCGACCCAGTTGGTGGAAATGGATTTATTTTTAGAGAGATTACGATAATGGCAACTGTTGTTAATAAAAAAAGATTAAGAATTACCGAACTAGACTTTGACCAAATCAAAGAGAACTTAAAAATATTTTTAAAAGCACAAGACACTTTTAAAGATTATGACTTTGATGGTTCTGGTTTTAATATTTTACTTGACACCCTTGCATACAATACTCACTACTTAGGTTTCAACGCTAACATGTTAGCGAATGAAATGTTTTTAGATTCAGCATCATTACGTTCGTCTGTGGTGTCACATGCTAAAATGTTAGGATACGAAGTTCAATCAGCAAGAGCTGCCAAAGCAATTATTAATGTATCCATTAGAACAAATCAAACAGCAATTACATTATCAGCAGGTACAAAATTTTCTACAAACTATGATGGCACATCCTACAACTTTGTCACAGCTCAAGACCAGACTTCTACAAAATTTGGTAACTCTATTAATTTTGATTCGATTGATGTTTACGAAGGAACATTTGTATCAACTCGTTACACAGCTGATACCTCTGACATCGAACAAAGATTTTTACTAAGAGACAATCGTGCTGATACCTCAACACTAACTGTTAAAGTTATTAACTCTTCTACCGATTCAACAACAACAACTTTTACAAAGGCAACTGACATTACACAGTTGACTAATACATCTACTGTTTATTTTTTACAAGAAGTTGAAGGTGGAAAACATGAAGTTTATTTCGGAGATGGTATTACATCTAAAGCTATTGAAGATGGTAATATTGTTTTACTACAATATGTTGTAACTAATAAAACAGAAGCCAATGGCGCATTTCAATTTAGTCCACCAAGTTCTATTGGTGATGAAACGGATGTTACTATTTCAACAGTCCTAAGAGCTGAAGGTGGAGCTGAACCAGAATCTTTAAAATCTATTAAAACAAATGCACCACTTGATTATGCTACACAAGGTCGTGCCGTAACAACCTCTGACTTTGAAGTTCTTACAAAAAGATTATTTCCAAACACACAAGCTGTTTCAGTCTTTGGTGGCGAAGACGGAAGTTATGATTCATCAACTGGTGTAAGTTCAACACCTGAATATGGTAAAGTTTTTATTTCAATTAAATCAACAACAGGTTCTGTTTTAACATCAACACAAAAAAATCAATTAGTAACAGACTTAGCACCATACACAGTAGCATCAATTACACCTGTGATTGTTGACCCAGACACAACTTTTATTCGTTTGGCAGTTAACTATAAATTTGATTCGTCTTCTACAACAAAAATTTCTTCTGCTCTTGATACAGCAGTTACAACTGCTCTTACAAATTACAACTCAAATACACTTCTACAGTTTAACTCACAGTATAGAGCATCTGAAGTATCAAGACTTATTGATACAGCTGATACTTCAATACTAAACAATACAACAACTGTAAATTTATCAAAGTTTTTCACACCTACTCAAGGTACTACAATCTCTTATTATGTACCCTTTAATAATGCTTTATTTCACCCTGAGGCCGGTTATCTTGCTGTGTCTGGTGGAGTTGTATCATCAACTGGCTTTAAAGTAAGTACTGATACAGAAACAGAATATTTCTTTGATGATGACGGTAACGGAAATCTAAGAAGATATGCATTTGTCGGAACTGCTCGTTCTTATACTGATGAACAAGCTGGAACAATAGATTATGATACAGGTGCGATTAGTATTAACAATATTAATATTACAGCAGTTTCAGATGTTGATGGTTCAGCATCAACACAAATACGATTGCTTGTAACACCAAACTCAAATGACATTGTGCCTGTTCGAAATCAAATATTAGAAATAGATTTTATAAACACAACCATAACAGCCAACTCTGATACAGAAACTGCTTCTGGGTCGACCTTTACAACATCAGGTTCAGGTACTACAACATCAACCACTGTTTCTACATCTGGTGGTACAACGAGTGGTACTTCATCGAGTTCAAGCAGTTCTTACTAGATGAAGCAATATGGCAATAATAGATAATAAACTCTCACCATTAATAAGAGGACAACTACCTGATTTTCTTCAAGACGAAGACCATGCTGTTTATTCAGCGTTCGTTAGAGATTTCTATAAGTTTTTAGAATCAGCAAGAATAAAATATAAAACTGGTACAAACTATCTTACTCTAGAACCAGAAACAACGGCATATGTCTTATCTGAAAATGGAGCCATTGGTTCAGCCATTGATAGAATGGTTCTTGAAGATTCAATAGAATTTCAAAATGGTGAAATTATTAAAGGACAGACATCAGGTGCCGAAACAACTATCATAGTTGAAGATGTTCGTAACGCTTCTTTATACACAACTGCTAATCAAAGATTTGAAATTGGTGAAACAATTTTAGGATTGACATCTGGTGCAGAAGCTGAACTTACTGAATACAAAGGTAACCCTGTACAAAACATTCAACAACTTTTAGACTATGCTGATATTGACAATACTGTCAATGAGTTCTTTACACAATTTCGAGAAGCATTTTTAAAAGTTATACCTAACACATTAGCAACTGGTGTATCAAAAAGAAATCTTGTAAAAAATATTAGAGACCTGTATGCAGCCAAAGGTACATCTCAAGGTCATAAACTTTTTATGCGTTTATTACTCAATGAAAGTTCTAATATATTTTATCCTAACCAAAACATGTTGCGTTTGTCTGACGGAAAATGGTCAACAAAAAAACGATTAAGATGTGTATCAAATGGACAAGGAACTGGTTCAGAAGCTTTAAATCAAGTTATCACAGGTAGAACTTCTTTTGCTACAGCAGTTATAGATTCTGCTTCCACATTTATTCAGGGTAATGATTCTGTTTCAGAATTTGAAATTGAAGATATTAAACCAGGTGCAGCTGGAAATTTTAAAACAGGTGAAATTATAGATGTCATTTCGAACTCAAAAGATGTTAGTATATCCTTTACAATTAAATCAATAATATCTAATACAAATATTACCAATGATGGTATTTTACATTCACTTTCTGAATCTGTTGCAATTGATTCAAATAAAGGTAATGGTTTTGCTGAACTTGAAGTTAATAATATAGTAGAAGGTTCTGTATCAGATGTCTTTGTACAAACACCTGGTTCTGGTTATGAAGTTGGCGACAAAGTTGTATTCACTGGTGGAGACGGAACTAAGGCCGCTGAAGGTATAGTATCTGCTCTTGGCGGTTCAATTTTATTAGAAGACGGAGATGGTATAAACAGAGAAACAGCTTCAAAGCTTTCTGACTTACCTTTTAATATTGCTTTAGAATCTAGAGAGTTAGCCGATGGGCCATATTATATTTTTGGTACTGCTGATTATAATCAAAAAGGTGCTGGTAAAACTGGCTATTTCTATCCATTATTTTTAACGGCTACTGGTGCAGGTGGAACAACCAATTCTCATGCACATACATTTTTAGAATTTCCTGACCAAACTTTTTATATGCCTAATGCAACTGTCTTTCATGGTCTGGCCGATGCACCAACAGGTACATATGATTCAGAAACATATATTTCTTATCCACCACAAACTGAAGATAATATCATATTAAACGGAACTGACGCAGTAGGTTTAGATGCTGGTGATAAATTAATATCTAATCTAACTCAAGTTTCATTAGATATATTTACAAATGATGACGAAAGACTTATTTTAGAAAGAGGTACTTTTGCAACAGAAGCAGAACAAACTTCTATTAACCAAGTATTCATAACAAACCCTGGTAGTAGTTACAGCAGTCTTCCAACAATTTCAGTTACCTCTGATAGTGGTAGTAGTGCAAAACTTTTAGCATTAACAACTGACATTGGTGCTGTTAATTCTTTAAACATAAGAGATTCTGGTTTTGATTATGATGATACTGACATACCTGATGTAGCATTCCAAGCACACTTTATTTTAAAAGATGTAACAGGTACTTTTGCAGCCAACAATACTTTAACAACTCATGTAGGTACAGTTCAAGGATACAATTCTGATACTCAACAATTAGATGTAACATTTGAAGATTCAGAAAAGATTGTAATGGAAAACAGTACAGCTGTAGATATTCCATTTATTCTTGAAGACCAAGAAGCAGATGTTAATCATCACAATATACTTGCAGAGGATACACAACTTTTACCAGTAACGGAAGATGACAATATTATTTTAGATGGTACAAGTGCAAACCTTGAACCAGTTAGAGTTTTTACAATTAATGTAAAACATTATCAAAATCCTGTCGATGCAAGTGACGAGTATTTTATAATAAATGGTGAAAGACAAAAACAATTATTATTAAAAGAAGGTAGTACTTATTACTTTAACTTATCTGACCCCTCATTATACAATGAAGATACTACACTTAATCATCAACTTAAATTTTCTTCTACATCAGATGGTACTCACAGTGGTGGCGTTGCGTTTACTTCTGGCGTTACATCTTCACCAATTACAACTTCAATTGGAACAGCAGGTGCTTATATTCAAATAGTTGTTCCTATTAATGCACCAACATTATATTATTATGGAGTTAATCATTCCGGTACTGGTGGAATTATGGAAACTAGAACTAGAAATACAACTATAACAGATGAAGGCGATTGCATTATATTTGATTCTATAACAAGAACTAAAGATAGAATGTTACTTGATGCCGGAACACAAACTGGTGGAAATGAATTAACTGGTTTTGATTTAGAAGATGATGGTGGAGATATACTTTTAGAATCTACTAACGCTCTTATTGCAGGTGAGAATAGTAAAGTAATTCTTGATGGTGATGTTAATGTTGGTACTAGATTTTTAGGTGGAGAATCAGGTCAAAGATTACGAACTGAACAACAAGGTAATAAAATATTCCTTGAAGATGGTTTCACATTATTATTCGAAGACCAAGATAGTGATTCTATTGGTGATAACATTGCTTTAAATGGAACGGATAGTTCATCAAATAATGCAGATTCTAATTTAATTACTCAAGATAAGATTGACTTTTCCAATAAAGATATTACAATAACAGATTCTGGTGGAGCCACTGGTACAATTCTTTTAGGGAATATTGCTACTGCTGATGCTGTCATAGATATAACAACTGATACAACAGGTAATTACATATCAGTACAATCGTTAATCGATGAAGATTTAATTAGAATACAAGATTCATATTACTATCAACAGTTCTCATATGAAGTTCAAGTTGGTCAATCAGCTGCAACATATTTAAATGAATTAAAAAGAGCAGTACACCCTGCTGGATTTAATCCTTTTGGTAAAGTTTCTATTGCATCATTTGTTTCATTATCAGTTAAAAATGCTGGTAAAGAATATGCAAGAGTAGATACAGATGGTACATTCTCACCAATTCTTGCATCTACATTTAATCAAATATTTGATGAACTTATTCCTAGAAGACACTATGTCGTACGACCTGGTGCAAGAATTGGTAATAGAACAGATAAAGTTACAATCGATGGTTCTTCAACATCCACACTTGCTCTTGATGGTAGTGATGGTTCATCATCAAATGCTGGAAGTACTATTATTGCAGAGGACGATTTAGGTAATGTTAATATGATAGCAGAAAATATTTTATCACAAAATGCAGGTGTTAGTATATTATGCGAAGATGGTACTATTACAATGTATGGTAAAGGTAATAGAATTTTTGCAGAAACAGCCACTATACAAGGTGGTAAACAAGAATTGGCTTTTGTTCCTAACTTTAGTGTTTCAAGAGTATCAAGAGCGGCGAGGGCAAGATAATGGTTGCAGAGAATTTATTTTTACATTTAGCAAAAAATCCTTTTGGAGAGCAAGATGGTGATGGTATACAACTTGAAGGCAGTTTAACAGAAAGAATTATTTTAGACGGATTGCCCCCAACACCACAAACTAATTTTATTGTTGATGAAACTAATGGTGATAACTTTATTGCTGAATTTGGTACAGTCGGTCAAGACACAAATAGGTTTCTTGCTGAAACATCTGTATTAACATTTCAACCATATCAAGTTCAAAGTGTAGGTGATAGATTACTACAAGACAATCCTACAAACTTAACAACATTAACTATCGAACAACTTGGTAGTATTAATATATCTAGCATACTTAGACAAAGTAAATTATTAGCTGAACAACCAAACTCAATACAAGGATTTGAACTTATCAATAAATTTGTTTCAGAAACAGATGGTTCAACTCCACTTAAATCTGAAGACGGAATATGTTTTATAACTTTAGAAAATACTATTGTTATTAATGGGGATAGAGCATTATTATCAGAGGACGGAACTGTACCTGCCAATGTAACATTAAGTGCAGAGGATGGTAGAACTTTAATAAGTGAAGATAGTCTACAAGACCAGTTTGATGATACTAAATTAAATCCACATCGTAGTTTTATTGCTGGACAAAGTAGTATTGATGCTGGTTCAGCTGACGAAGATGGGTTTGAGTTAGAAGAAAGTGGTGGAGTATTATCACTTGATGGCACAGACGAATCCTCAAGCGATGCAGATTCTATTTTAAAAAGTGAAGATAACTTTAGATTCTTTTTAGAAGAGAATGGTTCTTTAATTTTAGAAAACTTTTCTCAAAAATCAAGAAAAGATGTTTTAGTTGGTGAAAGTGGACAAAGACTTAGACTAGAAACATCTCTACAACCAGAACCTCAAGATGGTGTTCGACTTGAAGACGGAACAGGTAGTGGTTTGATAACCGACCAAATTGTATTAGAAGATGATTTTACACTATTATTAGAAACAGATTTTGCTGATATCGCCAATGAGTTTAATCATTTATTAGGTGAATCTTCGAGAACCATTCAAGAAGAAGGACAAATCCCTAGTGGAAACTACGGATTAGAATTAAATCAAGATAGACCTAACAACGAAATAGCAGTTGGAATGCAACCTGTTACAAGAAGTTCGGTTATTATTACAAGGACCTAAATATAGTATAAATATTTGTATAAATACATGTAAAGGAAGAGTTCATGACCGCAATTATTACAGAAAAGTTCAGACTACACAACGCAACTCAATTCGTTGAATCGTTTTCTGAAACATCAAAATCAACCTATTATCTTTTCATAGGTAAATCAATGCCTTTCACATCAGGCACAACGGGTGGCACAGATGCAGCCCCACCAACACCTGCTGATTCAGTTTCAGGTGAATTTTATTCATGGGATTCCATGATAGGCGCAAAAAATATTCCGAGTACTGATATCTCAAATGCTCTTCCTAGAACTAATTGGGTTAACAATACAATTTACGATATGTACGATGATACTATTTCAGCATCAAATACAACAACAAGTAGTGCATCTTCTTTATATCAAGGCAATTTTTACTTTATGACTTCTACACAAAATGTCTATAAAGTATTAGATAATAATGGTGGAACTGCTTATTCAGGTTCAGAACCTACTTCTACTAGTACATCACCGTTTGCTTCTGGTGGATATGTTTTAAAATACATGTACGCTATTACAGCATCAAATGCCGCAAAGTTTTTAACAAATGATTATATGCCTGTTACTACCGACACAACTGTTTCTGCAGCTGCCGTAGGTGGTAAAATCGAATCTCTTGTAATAACAGCAGGTTCAGGTTATACAAATGGAACATACTACGCACCAATCTTTGGTGATGGTGCAAGTCAAGGAACATCTTCTGGTGGTATTGTTCGTATTACTATTGCAGGTGGTGCTATCGCATCATTTGGTTTAACTGCTGGAACTGACACAACAATCCATGCAGGTGGTACAGGTTATACTTTTGGAAATGTATCATTGACAAATGTATTTACTGATACAGCATTATCTTCTTCAACAAGTGTTGGTTCAGGTTCTGGTGGTGCAGTAAGAATAGTTATTTCACCTTTTGACGGACACGGAAATAATGCAGTAAATGAATTAGGTGGACACTTTGTTATTACTAATACAACATTAACACAAGCAGAGGGTGATGACATAACAGTTGGAAACGATTTCAGAAATGTTGGACTTGTTGTTGACCCTACAACTTATGGCACAACCACAGTAGCATCTGCTTCTACAGCTAGAATGACTTATGCTGTAAAGTTTGCTTCTGCGACTGGTACATTTTCAGTTGACGAACAATTGACACAAACAACTACTGGTGCTATTGGTAGAGTTGTTGAATGGGATTCAAGTAATAAAATTTTATATTATGTTCAAGAAAGATTTTCAACTTATGGTACTGCAACTACAACACAATCTTTCACAGCATTTAGTGGAACAAATAATATAACAGGTTCTACATCAAGTGCTGTTGGTACACCAATATCAGATGGCACAAATACTGTAACTCTTGCTGGGGGAAATACTATTACATTTACTAGTGGTTATGCAACACCCGAGTTACAACCAGATAGTGGTAACATTGTGTACTTAGAAAACAGACAACCAATACAAAGAGTTTCAGACCAAACCGAAGACATTAAATTAATTATAGAGTTTTAATATGGCACAAAAAACAGATTTAAATGTCGCACCATATTATGATGATTATAAAGAAGATAAGAATTTTCATCGTATATTGTTTCGACCAGGGTTCGCTGTTCAAGCGAGAGAATTAACACAACTACAATCAATACTTCAAAATCAAGTCGAAAGATTTGGTTCACATATTTTTCAAGAGGGTTCAGTTGTAATACCCGGTGGAATTTCAACAAATCAAACTTATGATTCTATTTTATTAGCTTCTACTTTTGCAGCTGAATCAATAGATGTTAATCAATATTATAGTGCAACATCACCAGTTACAATAGTTGGAGCAACAACTGGTGTTAGAGCAAAAGTTATTGGTGTTAAAGCTGCAACAACTACATCGCAACCATTATTATACATTCAATATATTTCAACAGGTTCAGATTTAGAAACTAATATATTCGCAGACAATGAAAATATTTTTGCAGATACAGCTATTACTCATACAACAAGTTATGCGATTAACGCTAATTCTGCTACTACTCATAATTTAAATGCACATCAAACAGGTACTGCTGTTACAGCAGGTAATGGTGTTTATTATGTGCGTGGAACTTTTGTTCAGATGTCAGAACAAACTTTAGTATTAGATGATACTTCACAATATGCAAGTGCCAGAGTAGGATTCACAATAACAGAAACTTTAGTGGCACCAGAAGATGATGCTTCACTTACAGATAATGCAACAGGTTCATCAAACTTTGCAGCCAAAGGTGCTCATAGACTTAAAATTGATTTAGTTCTTACATCATTACCTATTGATTCTACAAGTGATGATAAGTTTGTTGAGATTGTTAGAGTAGTTGATGGTGGGCCGAGTGCAGATGCTAGACCTACAGATTATTCAGTAATTGGCGATTCACTTGCAAGAAGAACATTTGATGAATCAGGTGACTATACTGTAAGACCTTTTCAAATAGATGCAAGAGAACAGATTTCAAATAGACACAAAGGCACAGAGTTCAGAGGTGTTTATACTGTTGGTACTACAACTACCGATGGTAATACAGCTGCAGAAAACTTTTTCAATTTAGCAATATCACCAGGTAAAGCATATGTTCGTGGTTACGAAATTGAAAAAACTGCGATTACATTTAAAGATATTCAAAAGGCAAGAGAGTTCGATACTGTTAATGCTGGCACAGTAAATGCTGAGTTAGGTAACTTTATTAAAATCAAAAAATTACACAATCAACCTAAAGTTACTGCAATTAGTGGTGAACAAACTGCTTACGAAACAATTCAATTACATGATGATATTACTGTAACTAAAGGAACTGCGTCAGGTAGACAAATTGGTCTTGCCAGAGCAAGAACAATAGAATACGATTCTGGTACTGCTGGAAATGATGATTCAATATACAAATTATTTCTTTTTGATATTAGACCATTTACTTATTTAAGTTTATCGGGTATACCGTCAGCAACTTTAATATCTAATCATGCAAATGGTGGTGTAAGAATTACTGGTAATACTACAGGTGCAACAGGTTTTGTGTTTGGAAGTTTAACATCTGGTCAAACAGTTGTATTAACAAATGTTTCTGGTACTTTCCTTTCAGGCGAAAAAATTATTGCTTCTGATAGTGCAGAGACAGACCAAGTTGTAGAAACTGCAGCTAATGCTGATATAACTCTTACCGATGTTGTTACACACACACTTTCCGAAACTCGTTCAGTATTTCAAAATGATAGTGATTCAGGTCAAGACTTTACTGCTGATATTGATTTAAGTGGTACAGTAGTAGGTTCTCTTATTGCTAATCAATCAGATGCGAATGGAACTAATGAAAATGCAAACTTTGTTTCTGAAACAGATAACACTTCAACATTAGCGTTAGAAACAAAACAAGATGCAAAACTTGTAAATTCTGAAAAGAATGTTGCCTTATACAGACTTTCTAAGAAAACTATTAAAACACTTTTAACAACTGATAATGATGGTGCATCTGATACTTCAATAACAGTAAGAAGACAGTTTATTGGCACAACAAACTCAAGTGGTGTTATTTCATTTACAGCAGGTGCAAATGAAACATTTCTATCACACACAGAAAAAGATTATACATTAAGTGTTTTAAGTGCAGGTGATGGTACTGCCGCACAAGGTGCTATTGTTTCTATTGACGGAAACCTCTCAGGCGCAGGTACATCAACAATTACAATCACAGATAATTCTGCTCTTGGCGATTCTGCAAAAGTTCTTTTAACTGCAACTATATTAAAAACTAGTGTAACACAAAGAATTAAAAATACAAAATTATCAAAACAAGTAAAAGTAGCTGGAGCAGTTGGTGGTGCATTTGGAACAAAAGCAACTGACGAAGCAATTTCTTTAGGCAGAGCTGATGCATTTAATTTAGGAGTAGTTTTAGATTCTGAAGATACTAGTGCTGATGCGACCCTTCCAACTTTAACATTAACAAGTGCTTCTGGTACATTTACAAGAGGCGAAAAAATTACTGGTGGAACTTCTGGCGCAGTAGGTATTGTAGTTAGTAGTACATCACCATTATCATATTATTTACAAAGTGGTGATGGTGCTATTGATTTTTCTGCTGGCGAAACAATCACAGGCGATTCTTCAACTGCAACTGCAACTGTATCATCAATAGCTGCAGGGTCAAGAATTATTACATCTCATTATGTTTTAGACACAGGTCAAAGAGATAACTATTATGACATATCAAGAATAGAATTAAAACCAGGTTCTTCAAAACCAAGAGGAAGATTATTAGTAGTATTTGATTTCTTTTCTCATTCTTCAGGTTCTTTCTTTAGTGTAGATTCTTATCAAGATGCAGCTAAAAGAATGCAATACGATGATATTCCAACTTATACTGCTACAAGAGTTGACCCAGATGAACCAGAACCAACTGGTGAGTTTGAGCTAACAGATTGTTTAGACTTCAGACCAACATGTGAAAATGTTACTGGTGCAAGTGATACGGAATCTGCTATCGATACAATAACTGGCAAATCGTTTGACTTCTTCCATAGACAATTTGACGGTGCAGGTTCTTCAACAGTTGATACACCAAAACCTGGTACACTAGGAACAATTGATTTTGAATTCTATTTGAATAAAATTATTAGTGTTTTTCTTGGTCAAGATGGTGAGTTTAAAGTAGTTGAAGGTCCGTCTGCTGAAGTTCCAACAGAACCTAAACAAATTGACGGAGCAATGAAACTTCTAACTGCATTTATACCTGCTTATACATTTAGACCTACTGATATTCAAATTTCAAGAGAAAGAAATCAAAGATTTACTATGAAAGATATTGGTAAATTGCAGAGAAGAATTCAAAACCTTGAGTATTATACAAACTTATCATTACTTGAAAGAGATGCTGAATCATTTGAAATTACAGATGCAAATGGATTGAACAGATTTAAATCTGGCTTTGTAGTAGATAACTTTGCAGGTCATAGAGTTGGTGATGTTAAAAATAGAGATTATAAAAATTCAATAGACCAACAGTTTAAAGAGTTACGACCAAAGTGTGTTATGAGAGCCTCAGGCCTTGTGGAAACTGTTTCAACTGATACAGAAAGAGCTGGGTTAGGATACCAAAAGACTGGTGAACTATTAACACTTCCATACACAGAAACAGTTGAAACTGAAAATTCATATGCAACAAGAGTTGAAAGAATACTACCTGTTTATACTGCAAACTGGGTAGGAATGATTAAACTATCACCTGAAGGTGACGAATGGTTTGAAACTGAAACTGCACCTGATATAATTATTAATGTTGATGGTAACTATGATTCAGTTTTGGCAGCAAATGAAAATAGAATTGGTACAATTTGGAATGCTTGGGAAACTCAATGGTCTGGTGTTGTTTCAACAAAAACAGAAACTACCCGAGCAGGTAGAGAAGGTAACAGTATAATTACAAGAGCAATTCAAACAACTCGTTCAGATTTAAGTCGTTCAGGTATTGCAACAAATATTGTAGAACAAATTGATGAAGAAACACAGAGTACAAGAATTATTGCAAGAGCAATTATACCGTGGGTAAGACCTAGAACTGTTACATTTACAGGTGAAGGTTTTTATCCTAATACAAAAGTTTATGTATTCTTTGATGGCACAAATGTAGGCGCTTATGTTACAGCAGAATCATCTACATTTACCGAAGGTGCTGTTACACCAGCCGCAGGTACTCAACTTGTTACAGATGCTCTTGGTGATGTTAATGGTACTTTTGCAATTCCTGATTATAAATTTAAAGGACAAGAAAATGTTCCTAAATTTAAAACTGGTGAAATAGAATTTAAAATTACAGCAAGTGCAACAAATGAAACAACCCCTTTACCAATAACTTCTGGTTCAGTAATATATTCTGCAAAAGGAATATTAGAAACAGAGCAAGAAACAATTATTGCAACAAGAAACGCCTTTATCGCTCAAACAGATGTAGTTCAAACTACTTCCGTTCTTGATACTTCTTCTACAGTTATTAATAATATTGCTAGGAATCATGATACAAGAGACAGAGCAAAAGAACATAGAGATAAATATGTAAATAACCAAAGACAAACTCAACCATTAGAGCGTATTGAAAGTAGAACAGGAGTTTCTCAAGGTACATTAAGTGGTACTAAACAATTTTGTCCAAGTGACCCTCTTGCACAAACATTTTTAATTGAAGACCCTAATGGTTGTTTTTTAACTTCAGTAGACCTTTACTTTGAAACAATAGATATAGATAGTCCAATTTGGATTGAATTGAGAAATGTTATTAACGGATATCCTGGTCCTAAAGTTCTTCCCTTTGGTAGAAAAGTTTTAAAAAGTTCAGAACTTAATGTATCAACCGATGCTTCAACAGCAACAACATTTACATTTGATTCACCTGTTTATGTTAAGGGTGGAACAGAATATTGTATCGTTGTTAGAACTCATACAACTTTACCGACAGTTTGGATTTCAAGAATGGGCGAAACAGATATTGGTGGATTAAGAGTAGTATCAAAACAACCACATCTTGGTGTATTATTTAAATCACAAAATAATACTACTTGGTCACCATCTGATTCAGAAGATTTAAAATTTACTTTAAACAAAGCAGTATTTGATACAACTGCCGCAGGTAACTTAACTTTACAAAACGATATTATTGGTGATGCAGTAACAAACGAATTAGGTTCAACTGTGTATGGAAAAAGATTAACAGCTAATCCTTTAACAATGACAAATAGTTCAACTGTACTAAGAGTAAAACATATTGACCATGGTATGTATTCAACTGCAAACAATGTAAGAATTACAGGT
>TARA_R110001583_G_scaffold16737_2_pt1 | contig 18057 bp, 9 predicted proteins | sample TARA_R110001583 | Tara Oceans TARA_R110001583 (sample SAMEA4398432) | marine metagenome | biome: Polar Biome; feature: [MES] marine water layer (ENVO:01000295) within the mesopelagic zone...; material: water (ENVO:00002006), including particulate matter (ENVO:01000060) such as...... | reverse complement strand
AAGAACTCAACAGTACAATGGCATCTATCACGTTTTAGGAGGTATCATTTCTCCGATGGATGGTATTGGACCAAGCGATTTACGTATACAACCACTCGTAGACAAAGCTGAAAAGGACGATTTAACCGAGATCATTTTGGCCCTTAGTACAACAATGGAAGGTGATACAACCAATTTTTATTTGTACAAAAAACTACAACCACATCAGGTTTCTGTTACAACAATTGCCCGTGGCGTTTCCATTGGCGATGAGCTTGAGTATACCGATGAAATAACATTAGGACGTTCACTTCTAAACAGAATGCCTTTCGATAAAAGCTTATAAAGTCAATTTCTTGATTTTTCAATTTTGCGGATTTCTCTAAGATCCATATTTAATTCAAAGAGAAAGCTTACCTTCAAAGAAGGAATAAACAATTTATGATATAGAGGAAACTAATTACTGATTAAAAAAAGATGATCAACTCACTAATAAGACTTGCTTGTCTTTTACTCTTTTTTAATTAAATTTGCATTCTATTTAGACTAAATAAACAAACACTAAACAAAATCAATATGGCAAAATACGAAATCTTTCTTCCAGCTATGGGTGAAGGAATCATTGAAGCTACAATTACAAAGCTCCTTAAAAAAGAAGGCGATTCTATCGAAGAAGAAGATTCAATCATGGAAATTGCAACAGATAAAGTTGATTCAGAAATCCCTGCTCCAGTAAGTGGAGTAATTGCAAAAATATTATTTGAAGAAGGTGATGTACCAAAAGTTGGTGATATCGTTGCGATAATCACAACTGATGGTGAAAACATTGATGACTCAGATACAAGCTCGAAATCAGAAGAAGCTCCTATTGAAAATAAAGTACCTGAGATTACTTTAGCTCCAATTACTGTTAAGGAAAGTGAGCCAATGAAAGCCAAAACCGAAAATGGCAATTTCATTTCACCTCTTGTAAGAACAATTGCCAAAGCCGAAAACATAACAAACGAAGAACTAAATTCTATTGCTGGTTCTGGTGAAGCTAAGCGAATTACCAAGAAAGATATTCTTCAATATATTGAAGATCGTAAAACTGTAAAGGTTGCAAAGCCGGTTGTTTTGCCTTCAGCACCTGCACCTCAAATGATTGCTACACCCCACAAGTCGTATACTGGGCAAAACGTTGAAATAATTGAAATGGATAGAATGAGAAAACTTATTTCTCATCATATGACCAATTCTCTTCAAGTTTCAGCTCACGTAACTTCTTTTATTGATGTTGATGTAACACCAATTGTTCAATGGAGAGATAAGATTAAAAATGATTTTCTGAAAAAACATAATCAGAAATTAACTTATACACCAATCTTTGTTGAAGCTGTAACTAAAGCGATTCATGATTATCCATTGATAAATGTTTCGGTTGATGGTGATAAAATTATTCGTAAGAATTTCGTCAATATCGGAATGGCTACTGCCTTGCCTAATGGGAACCTAATTGTTCCAGTTATAAAAGATGCAAACGAGAAAAACCTGATTGGCTTAAGTAAATCGGTTAATGATCTTGCAAATCGTGCTAGAGTTAATGGGTTAAAACCTGATGAAATTCAAGGAAGCACATTCACAATCACAAATCTAGGCGCATTTGGTAGTACAACAGGTACTCCAATTATCAATCAGCCTGAAGTGGCTATTTTAGCAATTGGTGCAATCAAGAAGAAGCCAGCAGTTATTGAAACACCTCAAGGTGACAGTATTGGAATCAGACATATCATGGTTCTTTCATTATCATACGACCATCGTGTTGTTGACGGTGGACTTGGTGGCATGTTTTTAAAGAGAGTCGCTGAAAACCTTGAAAACTTTGATACAAGTCAATTATTTTAAAGGAAATTTCAACTCTAATATATTTATCAAAAGAAAACGTAGAATATTAATTCTGCGTTTTTTTTATGCAATAAAATCAAAGTTTTTTCTATCTTGCATTGTTCAGTTGTAATAAGGCTTATCACAGTTTGTCTAAGTCTTTTATCTGATCAAACTAGCCTATTTTGAAACAATGATTTTGAAAGGAATTATTCGATTATTCTACTTAAAATCCGCGATTATTATTTATTAAAATGAGATTCAGAAAGAACACTATTCTCTCATTTTATATGATAATTAATTGTCTGAAATATTAAAAAATATGATGAAGTTGAATTTTGGAATTCACGCAAAAACATCCACTCAACTTTTAAGAACCTTTTTGTTCTTTATAATTATAGCAATTGGTATCAACAACAGTTTCGCCAGTAATCCTCTCTCTAACAGCGACAAAACAAGCAAGCGTAAGAAAACTAAGATGGCAGAAATGTATTTTGCCAATAAAAATTACGGTGAAGCAGCCCCTATTCTTTTCGATTTACTACTTCTTGATAGAAAAAATTCTGATCTCAACAATATGCTGGGAGTCTGTTATTTTAATCTAGAATCTGAAAAAGAAAAATCGACCGAATACCTTGAAAAAGCAATTCGATATACAAAATCAAGAAATAATATACCACTTGCATATTATTACAATTTGGGTAAATCTTATCACATTAACTATCAGTTTAGCAAGGCAATAAGAACCTACAACAACCTTTTAAACTTGGTTGCTCGTGAGGATTTGCAGTATACCTCTGAAATTGAACGAGAGATTGAAATATGTAGAAATGCTATTCAACTAACAGAAAACCCAGTTAATATCACAGTTGAAAATTTAGGTAATTCGATTAATACAGAATATGCTGAACACAGTCCTGGTGTAACTGCGGACGAAACAACTATGGTTTTCACATCTCGTAGAAATGGTACTGGTAGTAAAGTTGATAAGGATGGTCAATTCTTTGAAGATATTTATCTTTCACATCAAGTTAATGGCGTTTGGTCTGAACCCGAAGGCGTCAGTATCTTGAACACAAAAGATCATGATGCTTCAATCTCAATTTCTGCTGACGGACAAGAAATTTACGTATATAAAGCTGGTTACTATAATAATAATGAATCTAATGGTGGTGATATCTACGTAAGTAAAAAAAATGGTGAAAACTGGACTAGGCCACAAAAACTAAATTCTGATATTAACTCACCAAGTAAGGAGAGTCATATTTCAATTGCTACTGATGGCAGAACTATCTATTTTTCTAGCGATAGACCTGGTGGGTATGGGAAAATGGATATTTATAGCGTAAAAAGGCTGCCTAATGGTCAATGGGGACCAGCACAAAACCTTGGTCCAAATATTAATACAATTTATGATGACGAAGCTCCTTTTATTCATCACGATGGAATAAGCCTTTATTTTAGTTCTAAAGGACACAAAACAATGGGAGGATTTGATGTATTCAAATCAACTTTCGAAAATGGCCGCTGGAATAAACCAGTAAATATTGGTTTTCCAATAAACTCAACAAAAGAAGATATTTATTACACCCCAACTCCTGATGGTAAAAGAGCTTATATGGCTTCATACAGAAAAGGAACCTTTGGGAGAGCTGATATATTCAGAATTCAAACTCCTGATGCTGAAAACACAGGTCTATTCGTTCTAAAAGGTAAATTGGTTAACACAAAAGGTAAACCTGTGGGACACGCTAGAATAACCTTGAGCACGAACAACAAAACCATTGGTTTGTATCGTCCTAATACAGCTACAGGTAAGTTTCTTTTTATTATCAATGCAGGGAAACAATACAATTTAGAAGTTAGAGCTGAAGGATATAGACCATTGAGCACGGTTATGAATGTTCCTGCCGAATATGCGAACAAGGAAAACCATAGCGTTATTACACTTCTACCTCTTTCACTTTATTTAGAGGATGAAGAAGATTACCCAGAAAACATGGACTTAATCGACTACGATGCTAGTAAGATTAAGAAAGAAGTAGCAAAAGTTGAAGTTCCTGAAGTAAAAGCAGATACTTTACCAAAGACATTAGAAACTACAGAATTACCAATAATTAAACCTGTAGCTAAAACTCCTGAGATTCCTAAAAAGGTTGTTAAGGAAGAAGTTAGTTCGGTTCCGCCTTTGGTTCCTCTCTATTTCACTATTGAAATAAGCACCTCTGACTCAAGCATTCTTGCTAAGTATAAAGATATACCTGGAGTTGAGGAAGTTAAAAATCCGGAAAATAAGTTTTCATACATTCTTGGTAAATATGTAGATTACGAAGATGTAGTGAAGGTGAAAAAAGAATTAGAGAAAAAAGGATTAAAGAATATAAAGATTCGAATGATCCAAAAAGATCAGATTCTAAAAGAGGCAAGCAAGAAGGATAATTACTATACTATACAAATCTTGGCTCTTCAGCTTCCAATAGCTCCAGAGATGTTTAACAAACTTGATAATGTTAAAATTTTCCAAGGTGAAGACGGTTTGAGTAGATATACTTATAAGAAATTTAGAACCTTAACTTCTGCAAAACACGAATTAAACAGATTAATCCGATTAGGATACTGGGATTCATTTATACAAACTGTAATTAATGATGAACTAGTCTATCCTGAGATGAAATTCTCAACGAGTACAGCTTATACTATACAGCTAATGTCTCTTAAAGATGTTAGACCTGTCTCTTACTTTAAGAATTTGAAAGGTGTTAATGTTTATAGAGATTCTAATAATATTTATAGATATAGCTATAAAATCTTCCCTTCGAAGTATGAAGCTCAGCTTGCTCTGGGTGAGGTGTTGAGAAAGAATTACTGGGATGCCTTTGTTCGTAAAGCATATTGGGGTGAAGAAATTCTATTCTCGAATTTCAACACTAAGAAATCGAATAAGTACACCATTCAGATTATGGCTTTAAATAACCCAAAATCGCTGAATTATTTCAACAACTTACCAGTTGAAAGACTAAACATGAATAAGGGTAAGGATGGTTTATCAAGATACACCTACGAGGCTTTTGAAGATAAGAACGAAGCGAAAACTTATTTAGATATTGTATTCAAAGAAGGTTACTTCGATGCCTTTACACGAACTATTAAGTGGTACAACAAGAATTAAAATACTAATTGAATATTCATTATTCTTTTAATAGACTTTATGCAAATCTTGGAAAACAATTCAATTCAACTACGAGCTCTAGAGCCTGAAGATCTTCAGCTACTTTATAAGTGGGAGAATAATTCAGATATCTGGGAAGTTAGTCATTGCCAAAAACCTTTTTCACTATTTGTATTAAAGCAATACTTAGAAAATTCTCACCTAGATATTTATGAGAGTAAGCAGCTAAGGTTGGTTATTGAATTGAAAGAAAACAATGAAGCAATTGGTTTGATAGATCTATTCGACTTCGATCCTTTTCACAATAGAGCAGGAATTGGTGTACTCCTTCATGATAAAATTCATCGCCAAAAAGGTTATGCAAATGAAGCTTTAGAAACATTAATCAGCTATTGCTTTAAGAGTTTACAATTACATCAGCTCTATTGCAATATCACAACTTGTAATCAAGCTAGTGTTGATCTTTTTTGCTCAAAAGGTTTCGAAATAACGGGAACAAAAAAGCAATGGATTAAAAGTAAAGACGGTTGGAAAGATGAATTATTTCTTCAGCTGATTAACGCTTAACAATTAAAAATACAGAACCTATTTATACAAGAAAAGTCCAGCAATGCTGGACTTTTATATTTACTAACCCGATATGGGATCATTATTCAACAATAATGACTTCGTCAAAGATTTCAATTTTATCTCCTGGGCGAATTTTAGCTCGTTTACGGTATTCAATTTCTCCATTACGAGTAACTTGACCATCTTCTACAAAAATCTTAGCCTGTGCACCACTTTCGCTAATACTCAAAGCTTTTATAAGCTTTATTAGTTCAATATACTCTGTATCTAATTTAAAGTTAATCATAGCTTAATGGTTATTACATTTATAAAAATTGAGTGGCAAAGATATTCTTTTCCAAAGACTAATGAAAGAATAAATAAGCAATACCAATTGCAGCTATAATTCCAGCTAAGTCGGCAATTAGTCCGCATGTAATAGCATATCGAGTATTCTTTATACCTACAGCCCCAAAATAAACTGCCACGATATAAAAAGTCGTATCAGTAGCACCTTGCAAAACTGATGTCATACGCCCAACAAAACTATCAGCTCCATACTGAGTCATCGCATCAACCATCATGCCTCGTGCTCCTGATCCACTTAAAGGCTTCATTAAAGCAGTCGGTAAAGCAGGTATAAAATCACCATTAACACCTAACATGATACAAAGTTTCTCTATGGATTGAATAAACAAATCCATGGCACCTGATGCTCTAAAAACACCAATGGCAACCAATATAGCAATCAGATAAGGAATAATCTTTATAGCAATATTAAAACCATCTTTTGCACCTTCGATAAAACTTTCATAAACATTGACTTTACGAATAAAAGCAAGCAATATAAAAGATACAATTACTGAAAAAAGAAAGACATTACTGACAACTCTCGAAATCAAAGCAATTTGCTCCTTCTCAATACTAGAGAAGTACAAAATAATTGCAATAATAAACGCGGTCATTCCTCCTAAATAAAGTAGAATAACCTTATCCCAAAGCTTTATCTTTTGCATTATGGCAACAGCAATTAAACCTGTAATAGTAGAGAAATATGTAGCAAGCAATATTGGAATAAATATATCTGATGGATTAACCGCTCCAAGTTGAGACCTATAAACCATTATAGATATTGGAATAATAGTTAATCCTGAAGTGTTAAGAACTAAAAACATGATTTGAGCATTCGATGCTCGATCTTTAACAGGATTTACATCTTGCATTTGAGTCATAGCCTTTAGGCCCATAGGCGTTGCTGCATTATCTAAACCCAACATATTTGCAGCTAAATTCATCATGATAGAACCATGAGCAGGATGATCTTTAGGCAACTCCGGGAATAAGCGATTGAAAAATGGGCCAATCAAACGAGAGAAAATTTTGATAATCCCTCCTCGTTCACCAATTTTCATGATACCCAACCAAAGTGTTAAAACCCCAGTTAATCCCAGAGAAATATCAAAGCCTGTTTTAGCCATATCAAAAGTTGAATTAACCATCGCAGGAAACACTTCCATGTCACCGAAAAAAATCAACTTAATTAAACCAACTACAAATGCTAACACGAAGAAGAAAACCCAGATATAATTTAATGCCATAAGTCTTATTTTACTTCAATGAGTTTATAATGCTTTCCAAGTTCTCTTTCATTTGAGTATCCTTAGGTTTAATTTTTAAAGCTTTTATGAAATAGAATTTTGCCACAGATAGATTCCCCGATTTAAACGCAGAATTACCTTTTTTTGCTAAATCATCATACTCCAAGTCAAGAGCCTTCTGTTTATCTTTATTAATAGCCTCTACAATTTCGTTTAGCTTATCTTCAACAATACTCTTATCTGTAGCCAATGATAAGGCCTTTTTGAGATAGTGACGAGATACTGAATAATTACTCCTTCCAAACTCTTTTTCAGCCGACCTCATAAATTCCTCATAAGACTCACGATCCTTTTCAGATTTAAAAGCGAATCTCAAATCTTCAATTTCACGTAACTTTTCTCTTGGATAATCGCGCTCGAAAACACCTAAGGCTTTTTTATAATAGGCTTTCGCTTTACCTAAATATCTATCTTTTATAGCTACATCACCTTTACCAATAAAAACCTGGTATTCTATCTCTTTTCTTTTCAATATGTTATCACCAAAAGCATTAAAGTTTTGAGCAAGCAGCTCATCTTCTTTAGATGCTTTTCTAGCCTTCATAATCATTTTAATCTCTTTAAGCTGAGATTTGACATAAGCATCTTGAGGCTTTAATTCCTCAGCTTCCTTATAATGGAATCTTGCTATAGTGTATGATTTCTTTTTAAAATGAGAATCTGCCGAAGCAAGAGCTTCTTCAAACTCTTTTTCAATCTTACTATTCCTTCTGTTCAATTTCTCTTGATTAGAATAAGCACCGTCAATAAGTTTAATCTGGCTCTTTGGATATGAATTCTTATAATTTAAATCGATAGCTAACTGGTATTTTTCTTTAGCAGATATCAAACCCTTTTCGGCAAATAATTTATCTGCAGAACTAATATAATCCTCATATTCCTTTTTAAGAGCCAATTGTTTCTCTTCATCTTGTTTCAATTTAGCTATTTCTTCCTTAGCTACATCAATCTGTTTTAAAGCGTATTCATCACTTCTTATTATTTGAAGTGCAGATTCATATTTCGTAATTGAATTTGAATATTTCTTATTCTTAAACAACTTATCTCCATCAGCTATAAATGCACGAAATTGCTTATTAAGAATAACCTTCTTTTTAGATAAAAGTTCAGCAGCCTTAGCTTCGTTCTCATTTTCAGCAATTAGATTCTTAATTCTTGAAAGTTGAGCTGTTGCATAAAGATCGCCAGGTTTGTACTCTAAAGCTTCCCTATAACCTGAACTTCCACTTTTATAATTCTTATTATTTAAAGCCTCGTCAGCCGTAGCTATCGCATTTTGATATTTTTCTTCGTTTAATCGATTTACTTGTTCATCTTTCAATTTCACTTTAGCCAAACGATCCAGCTCTTCTAACCCGGATTTAGCAAGTTTTATTTGCTCCTTAGGGTAGCTTTCATCAGACTTTAAATCTAAAGCTGATTGATAATTCGTTATGGCTGCATCAAATTTTTCATCATAAAACTCACTATCAGCAAGAATTATAAAAGAATTGTACATCTCATCAAGCAATTTCTTTTCAGCCTTTAATCTATTAGCTTCAGTTATAAATCCTTTTAGCTTCAGAAGTTGCTCCTTAGGATATTTAGCATCTGGTTTCATTTCAGAGGCACGCTTAAAACTTTTATACGAAAGTTCATATTCTTCTGAATCAAACTGAGATTCACCATTTTTTATTAGAGCCTTATACTTCGCATTAAACTCTTTAATCGCTGAAGCCTGATGAAGCTCTTCTGCCATTAATTCTTCAAGTTTGTTGAATTGTTCCTTCGGATATATTTCATTTGGTTTGACTTCCAAAGCAGCTTTGTAATATTCGCGAGAATCGTAAAACTTCTTAGCAGCCAAGCTGTTATCCCCTTTTACTATTAAAGCGGCGTACTTCTTATCAAGTTGTTGCTGTGCTAATTCACGTTTTGCCTTCTCTTCTTGTTCTTTTCTTTTATCTAGAATCCCTTGCTCCGCTTTCTCTATTTGCTCCTTTAAGTAGGCATCTTTAGGTTTAATTTGAAGTGCTAATTTATAGTTACTCAAGGCTTTCACAAACTCTTCGATATTCATTTCCGAATCAGCCAAAGTAACTAGTTCTGCGTACTTATTTTCTCGAGCTTTCTTATCAGAAGTTAACTTTGCCTGTTTAGATAATAAACCATCAATTTTTATTAGCTGAGCTTTTGGATAACTCTCATCAGGCTTTAATCCCAATGCGTCTGTATAGTTTAGCTTCGCTTGAATATATTCTTTATTCTTAAACTGCTTATTCCCAGAAGTTATAAGCAACTTATATTTCTCATCAATCTCTTTTTGTTTTAGCTTATTAGAAGCCAACTCCTTCTCCCTCGCAATAGCATCATTTATTGCTTGTATCTGAGCTTGAGGATAAGATTCATCAACTCCTAATTCAAGAGCTTTCCCATAGGAAGTCAAAGCAGTTGTGTAATCCTTCCTTTTAAACTGACTATCGGCTAGCTTAATTATTCTATTGTACTCAGCTTTTAAAGCTTTTTGCTCGGCAACAAATTTTGCATTAGCAGCAGTCAGCTGTTTCTGATAGTCCAGCTTATCATTTATAATTCGAATCTGTTCTTGTGGATAAACTTCTTCTGCTTTGAGTCTAAGCGCGGAAGTATACTGCAACTTCGCGGCTTCATACTTCTTTAGTTTGAATGCCTCATCTGCTAATGAAATAAAGGCATCATATTTATCTTTCAAGGCTTTTTCAGTAGCTAATTTATTTGATTCATTTTCTGAAGCTAATTGTGAATCAAGCTCAATCTTTTTTATTTTTGCTAATTGATCCTTTGGATATTGTTCTGCTTGCTTAACTTCGATAGCTGCATTATAATTAGCCTTTGCTTGTTCGTAATTAGTACTTACAAAATCCATGTCGGCTAACACAATTAAAGCATTATACTTTTCATTAATAAGACGTTGAGCTTCAAATTGACCTTTCTGACCTATTAGTAAATTTTCAATCTTAGAAATTTGATCTTTAGGGTAAACCTCATTAGGTCGAAGAGATAAAGCTTCATTATAATAGGATTTTGAATCTGTATAATTCTTTTTTTGAAATTCAACATCGGCTTTTTTAATCGCTGAATTAAATTCAGCTTCTATTCGAGCCTTCTCAGCCCAATACGCCTCTTGTTTTAATCTTGTTTCTTTCTCAATACGTTTAAGTTCAGCCTCAATATCGGTTAGAAACGATAAATCTGTCTCAATCAAGTCTGTCTCATTATTATACATGATCATGCCAATAGGAAAATCAAATATTGATAAGTCGATACCAGGAAAGAATCTGAATAGTTCAATAGAAAACTTACATGGAGGAAAACGGTTGTCTCTTTCTAATACATTTTGAGGTACATATGTTGAAACACTAACTTTTTTGGTTACAAAATTTTTTTTTGAGAATTCAAATATAAAATCATACCCAAAATCTAAAGTATAGGAGAACTTACCATTCTTAGGAACATTCCTTACACTCACCTGTTCGGAGTCTTTGTAAAGCGTAATTTTTGCACTATTAAGATCTTCGCCATTAATTGTAACATTTCCTTTTACAATACACTTTCCCTGAGCAAAACTATTACTCGAAAAAAAAGTCAACACAATTATGAATAAAACTTGGGATGTATATTTTAAGATGATAGTTCTCATTAATTTATTCAAATTTGATTGTATTATTCCTCTGAAATTAAAACTCCATTGTATATTTAAGATCAGTTTAGAAACAAAAATAAAGAAATATAGCCAGTATTTAGCTAGTTCCAAAATTGATCTAGGCTTTAATTTTGAAGATCATAAATAATGACCACCTCTATTCTATTTTAATAGACAACAGAAATTAATAATTTAAACAATAACATTCTGAAACAGAATATCCTGAAAACCACTTAGATTTTCAGGATAATCATTACTTACAACTAAATAATTACTTAAATATTTTCTTAAATACTCAGAATATTAACTAAACCTTCAATATCCCTCAGTTTTAATATCTCTTCACGTTCTTTCAAACATAAATCTTCTTTAGTTTGTTCGCCCCAAGCACTATAATACTTCGCCATTTTTGTTAATAGTCCAACTTTACAGAAATCATAACGGGCAAACTCACTAATTTCAAAAGCTCTATTCGTATGTTTTTCCTGTAATTCTCTGTTTCCAGATTCAAAATAAATTCCAGCTAAGAAACTCTTAAAGAAAACTTGTAATGGATATGCTTTTGATCGCATTAAACTATCATTACAGAATTCTAATTCCTGAATATGACTCTCAGACAATTTCATTCCTAACTTATTTTGTGCTATTAATTTATATGCTCTTAATAACTTATGGTTTGAGAAGTGTGTTTTCACATTCAACTGATCATAAAACAACTCGGCATCTTCAATTAACTGAATAACCTTATCGTAGGCTTGCATGTAGAATAAAGCATTACATACAAGGACTTCAAACTCCCCACTCCAACTCTCATGTTTACCACCCACTTGGCAATAAGCCATTTGGCGATAATAAAACATTCGGAATAATTCTACATCATTACTCTTCCCTGAAATATGATTGTAGAATAGAATACTTGTAAAGCGCATAGCAATTGAATATGCAGAACAACTTGAATCTGGCTCAGTTTCAATTAATAATTTATAATACCTATCAGAAAGATCTTTCTCCAATGACATCAAAGACGTCATTAACAGCATGCTTAGTGATTTTATTTTTATTGATTGATCTTGATTTGTTTCTGATATAATCTCAACAACCTTTGCGAAATCACCACAAAGGCGATTCAAATTACCAGACAATGCAAACATGAATTCAACAGATCTAGTACCTGATGCATATGCTTTAATCAAATCCATCTTTTTATCATCCATATTAGAGATAACATTGGTAAGCATGTCAGTCACCGCGCTACTTGCTAAAGTATCTTCATTAAGCTCGAAAAACTTAGAGACTGCCTCAAAATTCTCTGAACTAACGGCAATATTAAATAACTGAGCAATTAATCTATCCTTTAGCTCATATTCCTGATAATCAGATTCAATCTTCTTAAACAAAGCAAAATCGAGACCTTTATTAGCTTCGATCAGTTCCTTAACTAACAATACTTCAAAAACATGCTCGTTGTATATTTTTACAAATTTACAATAACCATTAAACTCATTAACAGAAACATATTCTGTTATCAAACCGTAACTCAACATCTCCTCGTAGGCAGAATAATAATTCCCAGCTGTTTTAAGATGTATTGGAAACATAGATTTCAATTCCACTTTCTTGACAGAATGAGAATCCCTACCATATTTCTGAATTTTAAGGAGTCCTTTTAGAATATCTATTTTTTCCTCAGAGTAACGAGAATAGTATATCTTATTCTTTAAAAATTCATTAATCAACTTGAAACCATCATTTAAGTCATCCGTTTTATTTGGAGAGTAGGTCTTGAGAAACAATTCCAAGAAAAAAGGATTTGAAATAGTATTTCGTTGATAATAATCTAAATTCTCTATTCTAAGTTCAAAGAAAAATTGCTGATTAACAGTCTCGTCAAAAACATACTGAATTTCTTTATCATTTAAGGGAGGAAAGTTTCGTTTATCAACTTGGTCAAGATCTATATCTATACCATACCAAGCATCCAAAAGGCTGTTTTCTCTTTGAATAAAAGGTATCGCAAATTTTTCCCAAGTCGAAGTTCTCGATGTAAGAATCAACTTGATATTATTCGATTCCATTTGATTAGCAATGAACTGATTCAGTTGCAAAAATAAACGTTCCAGCTTGGTATTGTCGTAACTAACCTCATCTAAGGCATCTAATATTAATATAATCTTTCCTTCACATACTTTAGGTCTCTCAAGAAAATGTTTCAAATAGGATTTTGAACCTGAATTCAGTTGTTCTTCAAGCCATCGTTCTAGCATAAAGTCACTACTCAGACAATTAATCATGAAACTTGCATCAAAAAATAAGATAACATCCTTACTTGATACATCTTGTCTCATCCTCTCATACCATTTTGCAAGCATTGTTGACTTCCCAGATCCTCCTGGTGCAACAAAACTAAGTGCCATTTTATCAGATTCAAGAAATTTGCTTATCCTCTCTTCTCCAATTTTTCTACTTACGACAGATTTAAAAGGAATACCCGATTGACCTTTTATCAAGTTGTAAGCATCATTGCTCAGCTCATAAGCTTTTTCTTGAAAAGCCTGCCAGTTGGTGGGTGTAGCTATTGCACCTTTTTCTTCAATGATATAATTAGATTCAAAATAACTCCATGATTTATACCCAATATATTGGGCTAATAAATTTAAGGTGAACTTTGATGGAGCAGAAGGTGATTTTAAAAGACCATAAAGTCGACGTATGGTAGTTGCACTAATTCGACCTCCAGTAGATTCACATACAGTCTCTGCTAGATTTTCACAGTCTTTACTATATGATAATTCTTGTCCAAACTTATTGAGAATTTCTTTTTTAAGATGTTCAAGCATAGCACAACTTTTATTAGTTTTCGGAATATAAAAGTATATTTCCTCTATGCTTTAAACAACCAAAAATTAGTGGTTCAGCTCTTTGATTTTATAACTACGTCATATGGGCTTCTGAATGCGTTTTGGTATATTTTCAAACTGACTGCCAATCAGAATAAAATTGCTCTTAAACGCAATTAAAGATTCCTAAATCTCAAATAAGAATAATAAAAAAAGCAATGCAGATCACACCACTTAATCAATAAGAATCAACATCAACTATTTTTTATCTGGTAAAGAATGTGCTAATTGTTTTAACCTTTCGATAAACTCCTTTTTCTTTCCTTCAGAGACTTCAATTTCTTTACCATCTTTCAATATAATACGACCACCTCGCCCCTTAATATATTGATCTACGAAGTTTAGATTAACCAAATGCTTACTATGCACTCTGCAGAATAAATGCTCAGGAAGTATATCCATAAAATTGGATAGCGGTTTTGAAACCATTAAATCATCTTTCTCACCAAGAAAAAAATCAGTGTAAGATCCATTCGCTTCACATCGAATGATATCACTCAACTCTACCATTCTAAGTCCGTTAGAAGTAGGCAGGATGATCTTTTTGTGCTCATTTTTTAAACTATCATATAGAACCTTAAACTTCTCATCAAGACTAACATCCTTTTTAGAATTTTGGAATCGCTCGACCGCTTCTTTAAGCTCAGTATAATTTATAGGTTTAAGCAAATAATGTAAGGCTGAAAACTGAATCGCTTTTAAAGCATATTCATTGTAGGCAGTTGTAAAAATCACTTCGAAATTACGAGAATTAACTTGTTCTAAAACTTCAAAACCATCACCATCGGGCATTGATATGTCAAGAAAGACAAGCTCAGGCTTTTCCTGATTGATAAGTTTAATGGCTGTCTGAACATTACATGCGAAGCCAATAACTTCAACATCCGGGCAAAACCTCTCCAGCAATTTAAACAAGGAGGATTGACTCTTCATCTCATCGTCAACGATAATGGCTTTTATCATAGTCATATTTTTTAGTCTCGAAATATAAAAAAAAGAGTTTTGATGGAAGGTCTTTTTCAGAAATATTTTATGATTTATAAAATAGTATCTATTTTAAAATAATAGGGCTTCGGAATTTGCTTTAAACCGCAGCAGACATTTTTATATACGAAGTCGCAAGTCTAATCTTATAATAAGGAAATTCTTCATTCATGTAAACATACAATTCCTTAGTATTTATATGCCCAAGCTCACTAACTGCATTTTGAATACTTTCTAATTCGTTAGCATGTAGAAAAGATAGAATATCAATATCAGCTCCTTTTTCGAACAAAGATGCAAGGTGCGAATAGATAGTTACAGGGTTAATCTTTCTAATTTGTGCAATCTCGTCTACCGAATAGCCTTGCTTATAGAACCCGTAGGTTTCATAAAATGACTGGCTACTTTTTTTGGCTTCCTGATTCTTGCCTTGTTCAAACTCTAATATCTCATTTATGAAAAACTCACCATACAATTGGTATTTACGTTCTCCTACTCCTGAAATCATTTTCATCTCGAACTCGCTGGTTGGTTTTTCTTCAACCATCTCATTTAAGGTAGCGTCAGAAAATACCAAATAAGGTGCAATTCTTGATGATCTAGAAATTTTCAATCTTAACTTACGAAGAGCTTCAAATAAGTCTTCTCTATATATTTGCTTTGAAGGTTTAGCTTTAACAAGCGCTTTTTCTGGATCTGATTTCATTGATGCCAAATGAACCAAATTCACCTTTCGACCACTAAAGAGAACCTCTTTACTTTGCTCTGTTAGCTTGAGTGCATTACCTTCGTCGTAGGCCACTGAAATATAACCTAGGTTTAAAAGCTGAAGCATATATTGTTGCCAATCCTGATGTGGTACATCTTTACCAGCACCGTAGGTTTTAACCTTATCATAGCCTTTCGATATAATCTCTTGTCGAGATGAACCACGTAAAACATCTATAACAGTGCCTGCAGACACTTGCTCTTTAAGTCGAACAACTGCAGATAATGCTTTTTGAGCCATTAAGGTTCCATCAAATTGCTTAGGTGGATCTTTACATACATCACAATTTCCACAATCCTCTTCAAGATGCTCGCCAAAATAACTAAGTAGAATTTTACGACGACAAATTTGTGCATCACAAAACTGTTGAATACGCTCTAACTTTGCATTCGAGACTTCTTTCAAAGCTGACTCCTCTATAAACTTACGATGCACAATGACATCTGCAAAACTATAAAATAATAGTGTGTCAGCCTTTAGACCATCGCGACCAGCACGACCAATTTCTTGATAATAGGACTCTATATTCCGTGGTAAATTATAATGGATAACCCAGCGAACATTTGACTTGTCGATTCCCATACCAAAGGCAATAGTTGCACAAATAATCGGCGTGTCGTCATTGATAAAAGCATCCTGGCGCTTCGCTCTTTCTTGTGGAGATAAGCCTGCATGGTAATAACTTGCGTTAACACCCGAATTTTTCAGCTTCTCTGACAAACCTTCACAAGCCTTTCGGCTTAAACAATAGATAATACCTGATTGATGTGGGCGTTGACGTAAAAATCCTAAAATACTTTTGAACTTATCTTTACCAGGGGCAACCTTCAAACTCAAGTTCGGACGATCGAATGAAGAAAGGAAAAGTTTTGGCTCATCTAAACCTAACTGCCTAACGATATCTTTTTGAGTTAGACTATCGGCTGTAGCTGTTAATGCCACAATAGGCACTAATGGGAATTGCTTTTTCAGATATGCCATTTTCGAATATTCAGGACGAAAATCATGTCCCCATACCGAAATACAATGTGCCTCATCTACTGCAAAAAGATTCACCTTAAGTTGTAAAAGCAAATAGTAAAACTCTTGGCTAACCAATTTCTCAGGAGAAACATAGAGTAGTTTTATTTTTCCTTCGTGTACATCTTCAATAATCTCATTCTGTACCTTAGCCGACTGAGAGCTATTTAAAAAGGCGGCGTTTACACCATTGGCTTGCAAGCCTTCAACCTGATCTTTCATTAAGGCAATCAAAGGAGACACAACAATAGCGACTCCTTCCATCATCAAAGCTGGAATTTGGAAACACAGTGATTTACCTCCACCGGTTGGCATGATCACTAAAGCATCCTCTCCATCAAGAATTGATTGAATAACCTCATCCTGTAAAGGACGAAATTTATCGTATCCAAAATATTTTTTTAATATGCGATTAGCCAATTTCATTTATCGACAAGGAGTTTTTAATGGATACCTCGAATTAATACAATCATCAGATTTGAGACAACAAAAGTAATGTCATGTGTAAAAGTATGCTAGTGATTGTAGGTTTAGTTATCAACAAAGCTAAAATCTTAATCAAATAATAATTTCAGTTCTCAATTAAGAGTTGTTATTGGGGTTTTAATAGGCTTATGAAATGTTATAATCTATTCTAATAGAATACAATTCTTAACACATACTTTTAAAAAACATATTATTCACTAATTCATGACAAATATCATAACTAGAAGTGTAGTAAAAAATTACTTTTGCCCCGAATTTCAACCAACTAAAATCAACAGTATAGAATGAACGCAATTAAGTCGATTAAAGAGACTAATTTCCTTAAACAAAGAAGATATGAAGCAGTCATGTTTCTTATCACGTTCTTTGGTATTTTTGGTTATGTAGGCCACTCTATGGGAGTAGCTAACATGCTAAACACCATTATGAACACAGCCTGGGATCTTCTTATGAATACAGTATTCTACATTATGGGTATTACTGTTTTATCTGGAGCTCTAGGTAAATTACTCATCGAGTTTGGCGTTGTACGTCTGTTAGAAAAAATTCTAGCTCCACTGATGAAACCTCTTTTCAACCTTCCAGGTGTAGGAGCATTAGCTGGTGTACTAACTTTCCTTTCGGATAATCCAGCGATTATCAGCTTAGCTAACGACAAAAACTTCAGTAAGTATTTCAAAAATTATCAATTGGTTTCTTTAACCAACTTTGGAACTGCATTTGGAATGGGACTGATCGTGATGACTTTCATGTCTACACTTAAGATTCCTGGTAACGACGAGAACTTATTTATCCCAGCTCTTATTGGTTTAATTGGAGCATTAGTTGGTGCTGTTGTTTCAACTCGATTGATGCAACGATTAATCAGAGATGTGATAAAACCACGTAAAGATCAAGATTTCGAAGGTTCAACTGAGAATATCTCTTTCAAATCAGAAGGTAGTGTTTTCATTCGTTTCCTAAATTCTATCCTTGATGGTGGTAAGTCAGGTGTTGATTTAGGATTAGCAATTATTCCTGGT
>TARA_R110001583_G_scaffold12612_7_pt1 | contig 18076 bp, 44 predicted proteins | sample TARA_R110001583 | Tara Oceans TARA_R110001583 (sample SAMEA4398432) | marine metagenome | biome: Polar Biome; feature: [MES] marine water layer (ENVO:01000295) within the mesopelagic zone...; material: water (ENVO:00002006), including particulate matter (ENVO:01000060) such as...... | reverse complement strand
TAGAGGTGATCAGTGAGAGTTAATAAAGTAAAAATCTGTCCATTTCTTATAAGGACTTTCTTTGATGCATTGTTTATTTATATATCTTATTATGTCTTTAGCGCATTGTTCTGGATGCTTCTTAAAACGCCTTGGGTAGTACCATGAAAGTTGGTGATCTAATCAGTTTCACGTGCAGCTCCCAAGACCTCACCAAGGACCCAAGGACTCATGGAACAGTTATTAATTTTTCAACATACCATAATCGATCATCCCCGCGCGCGGAGAGTATCGTCGAGATTTTGTGGAATACAGGACAGCTCGGCTGGATCCTGACTGAACGAGTCGAGGTAATCAGTGAAGCCCGGTGATTACTTTGAAGATCTAAAGGGAATAATTTCCGGACTTATTATTAGAGAAATGTCTTTCAAAGAGTATTGTGAAAAGCATGACGATCTAGAGTTAGAGTATGATATTGAGGACGCATGGGACGCCTGGGAAAAAAATGGCCCCTGCTTTGAAGTACTTAATCTAGACGGGAGGCTTATTGTTGTGTGGCGAAATGAGACCAGGTGACTACGTAGAAGTTAAACCCGGCGTTCATGATGATAGAATGCCAAAGGGAAGAAGGGACGGCCTTATTGTTGAAGTTGTAGGTAAGAAAAAAGATCAGGTAATTATAATGTTTCACAATAAGAGCTTTTTAAAATTTCATATATCACAAATTAGTTTTGTAAAAAGTATATTTCCGTGTGTATAATCATGAAGTGGTTTTTAAATAGGAGGTACCACATATGACAATTATTGAAAAGATTAGGGATCTTGATCTCCCTGAAGATACAAAGGTTCGACTTTCATATTCTGAAGGAACTGACGTATTTGTTCACAATGAAACAGAAATTGAGACAGCGCTCTCTCAGACAGACGTAGTTAGCACATTCGCTGAGCTTGTCTCAACTAGGGCGTTGCAAGCTGAGTCCGCATACGGGACGCATATTCTCAATTCTCTTCGTGAGGACGGTCATCTAGAGGATTACGAAAAGGGTGCACATGCTTTCGCTGAGCACATCACAGAGAAACTTCAGGATAACTTTTATGATCAGGAGTTTATTGAGTCTTCAACTGAAAAATATGATCATAAGCGAGGATTCTGTACACTTAGCACAGACGTTCAGGTGACAGTTAAGAATCTTCTGTTTGCCTCTCCCTATCTTGGGGGATGGGAGGCTAGCGTCAAGACAGACTCTGGAACGCTTACATTGGATTAATTATATATTGGTGAACTAATGAGAGCCAGGGCTACCCTGGCTCTCATGTTATCAAAGGACAAGACAATGTTTTTAACAATTATTATTAGCTTTTCTGCAGGTTTTTTGGCAGGTTGCTTTTTTAGAGAAATAGCATTTGAAAATCAAAACTGGATGGTTATGAAATGGAGCTCTGACGTTCTCGGGTTCAGACCTGTTATGATCGGTGCCCGACTTTTTAAAGAGGACAAGGTAGCAATGTCACTTGAAGTCGATACTTCTGCATTTCCAGAAGAAGGTCTAATAGTTGAGTAAACCGGTTGTTTGGCAATTGATCTTTTCTTGTAGCTCTGTTAAAAATAAGATATAATAATAACATAGAGATGGTGATCAATGAAAATAACAGTAACTAATACACCCGGCATTATGCACCTTGTATCAAATGCCTCCGGCCGGGGCAGGTGCGTACATGAAGATCAATTTTCTCAGACTGTTGATCCTGATGGCACCCATGTAATGGGATTTAGCATGATCCATAACGAAGTAGAAATGAGAACACAGTGGATATGTAAGATGAGGGATACTGAAGTCCCATCTGAGATCTGGCTTGATGTTGACTTTGAAGCTTTTAAAGTAGCAACAACAGACATCGAGGTTGAAAATGAAAGTCGGTGATTGTATTCGCTTAAGTGAAAAAGCTGTATGTGTATACGGGTTTAGTTCGGACACTGGTTTGATTGTTGATCGTGTTCCGCAGCTCACATATTCTGCGGCAGATGGATATCCAGATGACTTGCTTGTATTGATTAACGGCAAGGTTGAACTCATGGGATTTGCAATAGAAAAAGAATGTGAGGTGATTAATGAGTAGACTACATCAAGGTGTAACATTTTATGAGGACGATCGCGAAAACGGTCCGTTTATGATTCGAATCGGAGGCACAATAAAGTTTGTTTCAAGCATTCAGGACGGTTATTATAGCCGATGGGGATCCCCTGGAGAGGGTGTAACACTGGTGGAGGGTTGGGAAAACCCCAAGACAATGATGTTCGAGACGATGGATGGCGCCCTTAGGGCAGCAGACAAGGTCTGGCGCATTGAAGGCATCCACACTTCGATTGAGGTTACAATAAATGAAAGTCGGTGATTTGATATACGATTCTCATTACGGTCAGGCTGGGTTGGTCATTGAGATACCCGTCAAGGATGGGTGGGGAAGACTGCTCACATCATACACGACTGTTTTGTATGAAGATGGCCATCTAGACAGAAGTGTGAGAATAAACGATCCAGAGTTTGAGGTAGTATCGTGAAACCCGGTGATTTGGTAAGAAACAAAAGCTCAGAGTCTGGAATGCTCGGCATCTTTTTAGAATGGAAGACGTTTGATGAGAAGTCAAATCCATACACATGTCCAATAGTCTGGTGGAAGGATGGAAGACAGAGTTCGATTCAGTACGGTCTATTGGAGCTGGTTAGTGAAGTGGATTAAAAGATTGTTTGGTTTAAGTACACCCTTGGAAAAAAAGAAGAGAGAGCTTTCTTCTTTGCGACATGCGGCATTCTATGCCACAAGAGATGGAAATTTGAGAAAGGCTGGTGAACTTTCTAAAAAGGCTGAACTACTTGAAGACGAAATTGTGGAGATGATAAGTGAAAATCGGTGATCTTGTAAAGCATATTCCTTACGCAGATAAAAATTATGGTCACGGTATTATTACTTGTATTTATGATTTCCATAGACAAACTACTGTCAACGTGTTATTTAGCTCAGGAATTGTAGAGAAGATTTGGGTAAACTATATAGAGGTGATCAATGAGTGATCTAAGCGCAATTGGAATAGCCGAAGGTTTTATTGATTGTAATGATGATATGAAATTCATCGAAGCATGGCAACACCTTATAGACACAGGCCTTGCCTGGAGTCTACAGGGCTGGTTTGGTCGGCAGGCCATGGCGATGATTGAAGACGGTGTGTGTCATGAAAGTCGGTGATTTAGTGAGAATTAAGGGTGTACCCGGACCAAGGAATTCGCGGCGGCCAGGCATTGTTGTAAAGATATTTGAAAAGAAGTGCTGGCGTACTCAAGAGCTAGGGCCAATGATTGACTGGAGAAAGATCGACCCAGAACCTCATGCAGAAGTAATGATTAATGAAAAGGTATTGGGTTTTCCCATTGCTGAACTGGAGCTAGTATGAAAGTTAGTGATTTAAAAATTGGAATGATACTCAGGCCGACTTCAGATTGTCAAACTTTTAGACAGGTTTATAATGGAGAGTGGCTAATGGTGCAACCGCAAGCCACCCGAGTTTTTGGAACCAGGAAGCCCGAGAGTTCGAGCTTTGCGATGTATCTGGGTACAAGAAAAGATGTAGGTGATACTAAAACTCAATGGTCAGATAGGTTTGTTTTATTTGAAAATAGTGTTCTAGCTGTAGATCCTGCAGCATGGAGACGCATAGAGGAGGTAGCATGAAGGTAGTACTATTTGATGCAATGAATTTAATACACAGATCACGCAACGGTTTTCACAAGGGAGATCACCCATTAACATATCAGTTCTTTAGATCTTTTAAGCCACTTCTAGAAAAGTTCCAACCTGACTTAGCATACTTTGTATTAGAGGGGCGACCCAAGCATAGAACTCAAACTTATGATGGGTATAAGTCTAATCGGCCATCGCAGCCAGACTCTTTTTGGCGTCAGCAAAGAGAGATTTTGCAGATCATGCAAAGCCTACCCATTATTCAGATTCGTCACCCAGACTATGAGTGTGATGATGTTATTGCCAATCTTGCCAAGCACCACACAGAATCTGGTAATGATGTAGTGATAGTGTCAGGCGACTCTGATTTCATACAGGTATTTGACTCAATGGATCGTGAGCGAATCAATATTTACCACCCAATCAAAAAGGTCTTTGTTGAAAAACCGAAATATATCTACCTCGACTGGAAGGCACTCCGCGGTGATGTGAGTGATAATATTCCCGGTATTAAAGGCGTGGGTGATAAGACAGCAACCAGGATAATTAATGATCCCAGTCTAATGACGAAGACACTCTCTGACCCCTTGAAGAGAGAGATCTTTGAGCGGAATAAATCTCTTATTGCTTTTCACTGGTTTGAAGACTTGAGCAATGATTTACAAAACGAGGGCACTGAAATTTTTTACCCATCGCCGTCTATGGAAAACGTCATAGAGGCATTTGGTCAAATGGGATTTAAAACAATGCTAACAGAAAAATACTGGCCAAAGTTTAAAGATGCTTTTAGCACACTACAACCTAGCATACAGTGACGCATGATAGAGAAGAAAAATAGATCCCTATCTTATGGGCTAGGTATGAGAAAAACCCAGGTAGGAAGATTAAATGCTGGAACTGTTTTTTTACATAAGGATGCTTTTTGGATAGTCTTGAACAGATCAATGTCTGGTGGGAAACTTGTTAGAACGCTTATAGGCGATTATCATTCATCTCTGGTATTGACTTCTGAAACTGAAGTAGAAAAAGTAATCTCTATCAAAAAATCTAATCTATTAAATTACTTATTTAAAAAATGAAATCAATTATTCTATTTGACATGGATGGAACGCTCACTGAACCTAGAGGATCTATCCAGGAAAGTATGATAGTGGCAATTGCCAACCTGTTAGAATCTTCTGAAGTGGGCATCGTCACAGGATCAGATAGTGATTATGTCTTTCAACAGTGCAAAACCCTATTTGAAAACAAGTATATTGATAAGACGAAACTACATCTTTACCCATGCAATGGGACAAAGGTGTTTAAATGGTCTATAGGATCTGGATCGTATGAAGAGGTGTATTCAATTAGCATGATTGAAGAGTTAAGTCAGGATGGTTACAATGCTATTTTGTCAAGTTGTCTTGAATATCAGACATGTATATCTACAATTCACAACCTTCCGTACACAGGGACCTTCTTGCACTATCGCGGCTCTATGCTTAATTGGTGCCCAATAGGTAGAAGTGCAAACCTCGAACAGCGATCATCATGGATTAAAGAGGACAAGGACTATAAGCTTCGAGAGCACTTTCATAGATTGCTAGTAAGAGATATAAAAAAAGCAGGCATTCAAGCAACTGTAGCACTGGGAGGTAGCACTAGCTTTGATATCTACCCAGCTGGGTGGGACAAGACTTACGTGACAAAACACTTGCAAGGCTACGACATGTTTTTCATTGGAGACAAGTGTACGGGAACAGGTAACGATAAGGCATTGTACGATGTACTAAAGAAAGCCGGGAAAAGCTATCAGACTAGAAATCCTGCCAATACCATAGAAATTATTCAAGAATTATTAGAAAATTTAAAATCGAGACAAAAATGAAATCAGGAGATCTCGTAAGGTTTACTAGACCTGAATTCCCGCTAAAAGAACCTAATCACTGTAGTATATGGCAACATGAGATTGGACTCCTCGTAGAATACAAAACCTGGGAGAAGATCGCCACCGTTCTAATTCACGGCAAACTGGAAAGAATTAGAGCTTCCGAGCTCTCGAAGGCAGGAAAAAAAGATGGTCTTGTATTTTAAATTGAATAATTTAAAAATATTTCACAACTGTAGATGTACACTTTAAAAAAAGTGTCTACAATTATTATAGGCTATAAAGCCAGCGGCACCTCGGTGACGACTTTTTGAGATTGATTTGAAATTTAAACTAAAGAAAACACTTGTAAAAGTTGCCGCCTGGCGAGTAACTTCAATTTTAACAACATTAATTTTTACGTTGCTTTTGACGGGCGATGTTAAACATGCGACTTCATTTACTCTTATGTTGCATACTATTTTAATGACAGTTCATACAATTTTTGAAATTATATGGGAAAAAAATCGGGAGAAAAAATGAAATCAGGAGAAATTTGTAACTGGCTTGATCAAGGGCCTGCGGTCTTGCTTGAGGAGAAGGAGATTCTAGACCCTATCTTGAATACAGAGATTGATGATTATCTATCTTCTCCGGATGATTGGCCAAAAGAAATGGGCTGGACAGTTAGATTACTTTTAACTGATGAGATACTTCATGTTCATGAAGAAACTCTATTGCCTATGAAAATTCAATCTCATTAACGAGAAATAGGCTTTAGGATACACTCACTATCGAGGTATAGAAATGAAACTTTACTTAGCGAATGTCTCTGCAATTTCCTTAAAGGTAATTGAAACTCTTGTAAATGATGGCTCCATTGAAGTTTTACCTGTCGGAAGACAGGAAGCCGCTAGAGATCTCAGCGCAATAATGGAGGAATTCCTTAGAAGAGAAAGAGAGATAACGCGAGAAACTAAAGACATGATGTCTAGAATAAAGCTTCCCTATGACGAGTTTGGATCTCAGAAATCAAAGCTTTCAAAAAGAAAAAAGCACCCGTCAGGCGGTGATATAGAAAAGTTTTTATCAAGACAATTTATAGAAAGCTTTATGATTTCTAACTTTGTTGACGAAGTCTATGCGACAGATGATTACATGTATAAAAAGATGTTAACAATCTTAAGGGATTTTCACGTTGATGAAAATGAAGTTAGAGAAGAAGCAATGTCTAGAATAACTAATATCTCTAAGGGCACAGTTGAATACGAAATAGCATTGCAAAGTGCCATTAGAGAAGTTAAGCAAAAAAGAGGATTAATAAAAAATTGACTATAAAGCACATATCTTTACTTTCAGTCTGTCTGTGCTATCTTGGCACAGTTGACTATGTTGCCAATGATTTTGCACGCGTAGAACTAAGAGCGTCAGAAGAAGTTTACAGCGCAGACATGCCTGTGATTATGTTCCCGTGTGAAATTGCTGAAGGAGACTTTTTTTATATCGAGATTATAGACGGAGTATCTGAGATCAGGTGTGGTGAGCCTGACACCTAAAGCCTATAGGCTTACAGCCTTGACAGTGATTTGTCGATCCAGAACTTTTCTTCTGATCGTTTCTGACTCACTACTTGTTAGCGGAATATCTGAATCGAAATCAGATATTATCAATAAAGTCTCACCGGGTGACATGTATTCTAATACTTTCCAGTAAGAATACCAGATCTCTGTCCCACCTCCGGGCACAATGTTGTCTAGAGTTCTATTTCTGGAACATCTTCCAGATGTAGAAAGATATATTCTGCTACCGGGCTCAAAAGATATATTAACTATATCAGTCCAATTTCGCCATTGGCTCCACATTGAGCCGCTGGCATCGATCAGGTATACATCTGCCGGTATTCTTTCTATTCGAGTTGTTACTGACCTGCTTGTGTGAACAATGATATCTACCCTTCTAGACTCTGGATCATGCCCAATAGAACCTTCACCTGCAACAACTGTTCTAATTCTTGCCCTGGGTAATATTTCTAAAATTTTCCTTTTAACAACGCTGATTCTTTCTCTTGCTAAATTTGAATTACCCGCAGATGTTCCACACCCATCAGTATATCCAATCAGAGTCATAGATGTGCTATTTATATCACTTGAAATCTCAGAAGCATCACTTATTCTTCCTGACTGAGAGTTTAAAAATAAGCTTGATCCTTCTGAGAAATATATGGCGTGTCTTCTCTCTGAGGCTACAACAGTTTCTATTGGATCAGGAGTAGCACCCGGTCTGACTCTACATAGACAATCTAATGCTGCACACCTGTCATGCCCCGACCTCCTATTGTCCACCTCAACGCCATAAATCCTGGGCTGTGAGACCCTCTCTTCTTCATGGACAACTTCTTCTTCATAGGCGACTTCAGAAGTAAATAAAAAAAACCAGAATAACAAAAACCCTGTAAACAATTTCGCTCCTATAAAGTATGAACTTTTAGATCATAAGTATTATCGTAATGAAAATTAAAGAATCAACCCTTAGAAGAATTATAGTAAAAAAGCTTCTTGAAGATGTACCTAGCAGCTTTAATGTCGAAAATCTAGGGGGACTTTCTTCCTGGCTTACTGACCCACTTGACAAATATGCAGGAAGGGCAGACGTAGACAATGAGATATTTAAGATTGCCCCTGAAACTTCTGATATTAGTTTGTCAAGATCTTCACAAGAAGTTCGTAGATTTGCCTCTGCTGTCGGGATAATTTCAGATAGAATGGGCCTCGAAACTCCCGTGGTCACATCAGGAAAAAGAAGTGCCCAGGAGCAAGCAGTTGCTATGCTTATGAAATTTAAGAGCGGAGAAGATCTGCTTGACCTCTATGTCTATGAATGCTCTGAATGTCTAGAGATTGTGGGTGATGAGACTAGGGCAACTGATCTGATCAATAGCATAGTTGATATCTTTGCCGGCATGAGCCCGGGCGGTGATTTATCAGAGAGTGAAGCTGTTCGTAAAGTATCAGCCCTCCTTAGGGCAACAAGAATATCTGCTCACCAGGCTGGGATGGCAATAGACTTTAGACCTACTCAAGGCCTAGAAGGAATTTTTAGCGCACTTAGAGACTATGCTTCTTTTAATACAATAGATGAAACAAGTAGGCCTGGTGCTTCTCACTGGCATGTCTTTGTTAAGAGATTTTCAAGGAGAAGCTATGAAGATGTGGTTGAAAACTTGCGACGCCGAAGACCACAATCTCAAGAGGGTATTGACCCAGAGCAAGACATAGATTAGCTAAGATAATCGTGTAATAGATTCTAAACCGTGTTATAATATAAATAACAAAGGAGAATTTTTGTGCAAACTCTTATGAATACTTTCTTAATTCTTTCTATCGGTGTGGTAGTAATCTCTTCGTGTAGCTCGCCTGGGAATGAAGCAATGACTTCTGACAAAGAGCTTTCATCAAGTCTATGCTTTGATGACATAGACGGAGATGGTGATGGCAAGGTAGATTGCGAAGATAGCGATTGCTGCTGGGCATGTCTTCCAGACTGCGGTGGCGACCCTGATTGCAAGGGTGAGGACTGGGTCATGAAGCAATTCCTTGCGAGTGAAACACAGCAGAGTCTATAGCATTTGTATTTTTTAACTTGCTTTGTAATAATTATTTTATGTTGTAGGTAATGCATAATGACTTGTGAAAGAAAACTAGAACGCGGTGCGACATTTACAGAGATACACCGTACCCTCGTTGAAAATGATGCTATATCAGAGAGCGAGGCTATCCTGGTAGTTGACGGGCATAGACAAAAAATATACCTAATGGAATCAGGAAGAGTCTCTGCATCCTACGAGTGTAGTACAGGTGCTAGTGGCTTTGGAAATGAAGAGGGCAGCGACAAGACATCAACTGGGATGATGTATGTCTCTAGGAAAATAGGTAACGGTGAGCCTGTCGGCAGAGTATTTCAATATAAATCTCCGACACAGTATATTTTACCTGAAGATTCCGGCGAGTACGCTTGGGTCTGTACTAGGGTCCTCGTTCTTTCAGGCCATCAGCGAAGAAATAAAAATGTCTATCAGCGCGCAATATACATACATGGAACAAACAGAAGAAGCATGCTCGGAACCCCGGCAAGTGGGGGATGTATCAGGATGAGTAATGTCGGATCTATTAATTTATTTGATAGAATTTCTGTTGGAACCAAGGTTTTTGTTGCTGCATCTGATCCTGAAGACAATCCGACGCTTCCTTGCGAAGATACTGATAGGTCATTGCTCCAAGTTGCTAAAGACAAATACGCACAAACATTTAGGACGCCTGATGCATTTAAAGGTGAAGATCTTCTCGGGGGAGAACCTGAGCACGATTAAACAGTTCTAAGAGAATATGTATATCTGTCATCTATAGGAGTTTTTGATATGACAGGAATATTACAGTCCCTTTGGACTTTTGCTCTCGCAGCTTTAGGATCAGTGCTTAACCTCTTAGCCGCCGTGCTTGATCTTGCTGGAGGAGTTCTCTATCACCTTCACGTTGATGCACCTCGTCTTGAAGGCCTGATTGTCGGTGTTGCCCTGGCATGGCTACTTTCTCGCAGGGATAAACATCCATTGCTTAGAGCACTAAGTGCACCCCTAAAGCTTGTTATTGATATTTTAGATCTTGCCTGGGATCAATGCGCTGAAGTCGTCAAAGACGTCTGGGGTGTTGCATGGGGGTCTGTAACCGGGTCAGTTGGCTGGGTAAGGGGCAAGGCTAGCAACAGCTATAAGATTATAGTTCAATCTCTTGGAAGTGCTAGAGATTCTTTGCGGAGGAAGAAAGAATGAGAAAGCTTACAGCCAGACAATTACGAAAAATTATTCGAGAAGAGAGGGTCACTGTTAAAGATAAGACAGTCGACGTAAATGTTACTGATGGAGATATTTATGTCGACGATGATCTGGACAACATCCCCGATCATCATTACTCTGCTGAAGTCTTAAATAGACCTGCTGACATCGAGGGCTTCTCTTTTGATAAGGAAAGTGGGACTATTACTGCAAGCGGTAAAGCGGGTTTCATGCGATTTGATGAAGATATGCCCCCACCCGACGCAGAGCACATGATGGACAGACTGGGGGATGATACAATAACTATTTCCAAAGATGACGGTGGCCCAAGTCTTGATGTTAAGTTGAGGAAGTCTACTTCAGCCATGGGTGAAAACTTACGACATAGGCGTGTTCGTAGATTAATAAGAGCACTTGTAAGAGAATCTTTAATAAGTGAAGATATTGACCCTGACGAAGAGACTCAAGGCGATGTAGTTGGTGAACCTCCAGGAATTATACCAGACCCTACAGCATAATATCATGTAAACATTCATCTTTTGTTATATAATAAAGGTGAGGTTAGTCTTATGAAACGAACACTTCTTGTTTCCGCCGGATTGATTCTTGGGTGTGGCGAATACGCCTCAGCATTCGGGAAGCATGTTATTAATCGATCTCACTGGTCAAAGAGTACACTCGATGCAGCCGTGAATCTGCAGAGTGAAGAAGACTTTGATAGGTGGATCTCAGAGGAGAATCTTGAACGCGAATATCAAGACTTTCTTAGCTATCTCACTGACAGAAATGTTTCTGACTCTGTTGAGTCATGGCAACTTATGCGGCAAGGGACTGACTGGGAAGAGGCTGGACACTCACCGTTTTCGATGCCGCCTAGGGATAAGTGGCACGAGATAATTCCAACTCTAGAATTGATTAGAGATGAGGTTATTCCAGAAATCGGCGCTGTCGAAGTCGTGTCAGGATACAGGACGAGAGAGTACAACGCTATTGCCGGTGGAAGTAGAAATAGTCAGCACCTATATTTTTCTGCAGTTGATTTAATTCCTAAAAAAAGAATCTCTAGAGATACTCTTATAAGCAGCCTTAGAGGTATCTACGTTGAATCTGGTGACCACCGTCACATGGGTCTAGGTATATACTCATCTGTTAGGTTTCACGTTGATACGCATAGAAAGAGGACTTGGTAAAATTGTGGAGTAATCTCTTAATCGGCGTTGGATTTTTTATCATGCTTCATATCATGGTATGGTTTAGTACAAACTTACAGTTTGTCAACTCTGGGATTTCTGAAAAGAGTCTCTTAATTTCTCTTTGCCTTGCCATTCCAATTTCTCTTTGCGCGTACTACGGTAGTCGATTTACTTATGCAGGTCTCGACAGTTCAGTCTGGGCTGTGAGGTTTATTGGGTTTGGTACATCCTATCTTATTTTTCCTATTCTGACATGGGCTATCTTGAAGGAGTCAATGCTTACTCCCAAGACCCTTATCTGTATTTTTCTCTCTGTTATCATAGTTTGCATTCAGGTTTTCTGGAAACAATGACTAAAGAATTCTCTGCAGGAGATTTAGTTTCAATTAGAAATGGTGACGGAGAGATGTCATGTGGAATAGTAGTTTATGGAAATAGATCTAGCATGTATGATTACAATACACCAGGTAGATCTTTTTATGTCTATTCTGTCTTAATTGACGGAGAGGTACACAAAGTCCCTGAAGACATTATGAAATTACAAAAATGAAAAAAACAAGGTACAAATCGGGAGATGTTGTTCTTGTCAAATCTCCTGCTGGAGACTGTATTCCCAGAATTCATGTCAAGCTTTTAAAACGAGTTGTTGTGAAGGAGAAAAAGGGCAGGTACATCGGAATAAAAAAAAGTATGGATTGGCCTGGTTATTCTGGCTGGGAAGCTGTTGCAATCTACCAAGATGAGATTGATGAATTAAGAAAAAATTGGGGTATTCCCTATGGGAAAGTAGGAGATGATATCATATTTGTCTATGATGATTGCATAATAAAAAAGCCTAGAAAGCCCGAGCCGAACATTAAAAAAATAGCGAGAAGAAAGAACAAGGTAATTCTGAGAAAAAAGTCTAAAAAGAGGTCATAATTATTTGGTAGCTAGGGTATCATCTGAGTGGCTTTCACCCCTGGTTAAATTGTAAATCTTCTATGTAGTTTGTTATAATTCAATATGGAAATGAATAAAGAAAAGTATGAAGAGCTTATGCTTCGATTCGCCAAAGAGCTACATGATGTCGGTATAACTGAAAATATGAAAAAGCTTGTTGAAGCGCAGTGGACAAGAACTCCTAATGTAGGTGGTGCCCTGGCTGAGGAATCTACTGATAGATTTGTATATAGCCATGATGGCTATAAGATTGAAGCTTCTAGGACTGTTACACTAGCCTTAAAGAAATGCAAGTAGGTGACCTTGTTAGATATATGGGGTGGGGAAATTTAATTAATCAAGGGCCTATGGGAATAGTTGTTGATCAGACTTCCTCTGATACAAGCTTCCACCACAGAATAAGAGTCATGTGGGTTGATAACCCGCCGCCCGTTCAGGCCCAGGCTCTCTCAATATCAGGTGAAAGAATTACAACATGGGTAAGCCCTAAGCATTTTGAAATAGTTTCAAAAGCATACAAAGAAGGAGAAGAGTGATGAGACAAGTTTGGCCATACGAAGAGTGGAAAGATATAGAAATAGGAAAGATGAGAGAAGCTTTTATAAAGAGATCTCGGACTTCACCCAGGCTTGGAGATATCAAGGTTATAGACCTGTGTTGCCTTGCATGCAACAATGTATCCCCTGTAGGAATTTATGTGTTTACTAGGGACGCTGATATTTTGTATGTTGGAAAAACACATGGTCGGTCTTTGCAAGAAAGAATGATATCTCACGTTGATAATAGAAAGCCTTCCAAGGGTTCTCCTCACCTTGCAAGTCTTGTTTCAACTCTTGTTAAGTCTGGCGGGTCTAGCGATGAAAGTGATGCAGTGTTTCACATTCTTAATATGAAAGTTACATGGCTTCCCGTTCCTACAGAAAGGCTGGCTCCTGATCTTTTAAAAAAATCAATCGCAGTAATCGAGAGAAGACTTCTCTGGCAAGAATGCTTAGATCCCACTTATAATTCAACCAGGGTAAAAAGAAATAATTCATTCACGGTCAAGGGAAAAAGATATCATCTCTCAGAAGTAGATGCAGTCGGAGAATTGGTAAAGAATGAAACTATTTAGATGGGTTAAACATAGAATCGGCCACAAGCTAGAGCATCTCAAGTGGGCTTCTATTAAAAAGATTCTAAAAGAGCACGGTCTTGCTCTTGTCACAATTGTCGTGATCTGGGAAATTATTGAAGACATTCTCTTCCCTTTGCTCTTTATATTTCTTGGACATCATGTGCATCCTGTTTTTTACGCAGGGGCACCGGCTAGCTGGCTACTGTGTGTTCATTGGCTAGCTGTTCCAATAATCTGGGGGTGGTGGGTTAAAATATCTAAAAAGGAGAAAAAAGATGTCTAATGAAAAAAAGAAGAGGAATTGGTCAAAAAATCGACTAATCCTAAAATCAATCCCAAATCCATCAACCGATGCGTACGAAATTAAGATGAAGATCCCTGAGCTTACATTTGAGGGTGTCAGAGGTCAACCTGATTTTGCAAAGCTTTATATTACATTTTACCCGAGTGACAAAGTCATTGAGTTAAAATCACTCAAGGAATATTTCTTTGCTTTTCGTAATCAGCTTTATTCATACGAAAGGATTATAAACGTTATTTATGACGACATGATGGCAGCCTATGATCCTTCTAGATTACGACTGGTGATGACTTGCAACCCAAGAGGCGGTATATCATCTAAGCTTGCAGTTGATTCAGACTGGGGAGCACGAGGCGGAGATGATAATTTTAAGGACTGGATAGGCCAGGCTGATGAGTGGTAAGCACATTCATGAATGGAATGTGATTGTTGTTAATGAGCATGGATTTCCGAGAAAGCCCCAAGAAGAATTTCAAGTTACTTCAAAATCACTTCTAGGGGCTTCAGTCAAAGCTAAGAATAAAATTAAAAAAGATCTGCCTGACTGGAAAATTAATGCAATCTGGTGGATGGATCCGAACAGAGTCAAGAAAGAGAGATATAGATGAAACTAATTTTAATTAAATTCACCTCTTTTGCCATTCTTCTTGTCGCTTGCACATGGCTAGTCATGACGATTGGAAATATGCTTGTCTAGCTACAGATGTTGAATAATTACCAGATCACCTGCGTACTCTTCTGACAATCCTCCGTCTGAATTATTCCACTTCTCTTCAGACCACCTAACATAGATTACTTCTATGTAAGCCTGTGTATCAGGATTATTCCCTATTGTCTTTGAAGATATTTCAACTATAACGCCAATCGGTCTCTCATCATGCGGGATGACCCTCCTTCTCGGGATTTTTGTAGGCGGGCTTGCTCTGTATCTTACTAAATCACCTGGCTTCACTTCTATGTCCTTTCTGATAAAGTGAGTAGACTCAAATACTTATTTAAGTCTTGCTTCCCGGGAGCTCAAGGTGAAAAAGTTTTCAATTTTTATTTTTTCTATCTTTCTTTTTTTTGGTGAAGCTCGGTCTGAAACTCCCATACTAATTCCGCTAATTCATCCTGAAGATACAGAGACATTACCCGAGAGGGTTCAGGACATTGCACTTTTTAACAGGAGACCTTTTATATCTTCTTACTGGATCAGGCCTCCCGTTATTAGAGTATGTGAATCATCTGGGGTTACAGTTAGAAGAGCAGAAAGAGCGGCAGACTTCTGGAGAAGACTCGGATACACTATTGGTGATATTTTTATGGATAGTGGGACTGGTGTTTGCGGCTCTGATGGGTTGCCCGGAGAAATTATAATTCTCTTAGTCAGCTCAGATATCCCCATGGAAGATAACATAGCACTTACCCGAACATATTACTATACAAGCTCTAGACAAATTATTAGATCTCAAATCTATATAAATACCTACTCTGCTGAAAAAGAGAGGGTGCTAGAGCACGAGATAGGTCATGCCCTGGGGTGGATGCATTATAATAGAAGCTATCATATTATGCATAGAGACTATAAAAGAGGCGGTCACAATACTTCTGGATTGAGATATAATGAATACACGTCACAATCTCAAAGAATAAATCAGCAAGGTGATTAAAAAGTCTTAAAGAGTAATATTTAATAATTAACCAGGTGATATAATGAAGCAAGAAAGCATATGGAAGATACTTTCAATAGTCATAGCGTGTCTTATTATGCCTCTTGCAGGCTGGGTCTGGACTGTCAACGTAGAAGTTGCACAGCTAAGAAATGACATGGGCGACTTAGAATCTCAAGTTGCACAGCTAGAGGAACAAGTAGAAGAACAGGAAGAAGCGTCGCGAACGCTAATCAGGGTTGAAAGCGACCTTGGCCACGTAAGAGAAATTCTTAATAGAATCGAAGATCTGGTGACAGGATAATGGTTTGGTTTGATGCTTTCGTAATTTTAGCTCTTGCTATTACTAGCACAATAGTGACAGTCTCTGATAATGTATCTGACATTGAAAGAGACGCAAGGGCACTAGAGATATACATACAAGATAGAAAAGACCACGAAGAGCATTGCCCAAGCATTCAGTGGGATCAGCCTGCATTGGAAATCTATAAGGAAAAGCTTGTCTCTCAACTCCCTGAAGGTTGTAAATAATGGGCTCCTCTGATATAAACCCAGGTAGTAAATTCAATTCAGCTGTGTCAAAAAAATGGCGCAATGAGATGGATTCACAAATAGAAGAAGTAGCATTAGAATTGCAAAAAACAGTTGACTGGTTCGATACAATTGTCTTTCCTGCAATTGAGAAAAATGACTGGCCCATAACGACCGATGAAAACTATTACTTTTCAATGATTCCCGGTGCTTTCAAAAACAACCTGTTCTTAGAAAAAGGCAGCAAGATTAATCATGAGAATATGAAACTTGATGTAGGGGGTGTGGAGAGTGCTCAGCGTCTATCTCTAGGCGAAATATATTATGAGCTAGAGAAAGCAGTTCTCGATGGAGATCTCGATGTTAAGATGACTTCTGACCCGGGGGAAGCATTTGCAGACACGTCACAAGAAACTAAATCTGAGGGTAAAGTGAAAATCACAAAGAGACAATTAAGAAGAATTATTAAAGAAGAATTAATTAGAGAAGCAGACCCAGATACTGATGCTGATGACGCAGAAGAGCTGAGAGATATTGCAGATAAGCTTGAAACAGAAAAATTACCTACTGTTGTTAATAGCTGGATTAAATTTGTCGATAGAAATTATCATATAAAAGATATTCTTCTTGATGCATGGGAAAAAATGACTGATGGGTCTTATGATCCTCACGAGATATCAAACAGGGTTGGCGAGACTATAGGTCTCGCTTCAAAGGAGAAAGGCCAAATGTTTTTACCAGTGAGAGGTAGCAAAGAGGAAAAGCTTGGAAGTATTCGGTCAGGTGTTATGTGGCATGCAAGAAAGGTGAAACCCGATCAGAAATATCTTAGTAGGGATGAAATTGACCAGGAGATCGAGCAGCGGAGATCTGATCGAGCTACTGCCAGGGAAGCAATGAAAGCTACACCGCTGAGAAAAAAACCCGGTCGGGGCGGATCTCGGTACAGGCCCTGGGATCAATCAACCTGAGTGACTGATATGAACCTCACACCTGCCCAGCTAAGGGAGATAGTTATTCTTACACTTCAGGACAAGACCGAAGAGAGAGATAAATTCGTAAAAGAACTTAGAAAAAGATTTGAAGATTCACAAAAGTATCTTAGTCAAAAACAAGAAAAAAATCGTGTGTAGAATAGGATTATAATGGAACTTATTTCAACTCATTTTTGTAAAGCAGCAAACGTGGGATATCATGGAAATCTTTTTGGTGGTACCATGCTTGGATGGCTTGACGAAGCAGGCGCAATATTTGCATGTGAAGCTTGTGACACACCAAGAATGGTGACAAAAAAAATATCTGAAGTTGTGTTTAATAAGCCAGTGAGACCAGGACAAATTATAAAAATTTACGGACAAGTTATAGCTGTGGGTGATAGTTCAATTGTCATTAGACTTGAAGCTCGTCGCCACAGTGTCTATAACGGTTCACAAAGAATTGTTTTAACTACTGACATGACTTTTGTAAGAATTGATGGTGATGGAGAATCAATTCCAATTAGTGACAAAGTAAAGTCTAAATATACTGATTTAGCGTAATAATTATGATTAGGAATACCAGATGAAAAGAGAATATCTTCATAAAATCATCAATCAAGAGATAGTTCTTGAGAAAAGGCGACGAAGATCAACTTCGTGGTGGCTAGAGAGATCTGCGCCCAGGGGAAATACTACTGAGGGATCGGTGCCCGAAGAGGAAATTAATGTAGAGATTAGCTTTCCCAATCTTTATAGGCTATCCCGAGATGACTCAGGTGATTTAATATCTTCCGGCTCGCCTAGAAGAAAAGTTAGAGAATTACAAAATGCACTTGTCTCTCTTGACTATGATATCGGAAGGTCAGGGCCAAACAGTGATGGTGTTGATGGCAGCTGGGGGAGAAAAACTAAGGATGCAGTTGAAGATTTCCAATCTGAGATGCTTGCATCAAACCCAGACACATGGTCAG
>TARA_R110001583_G_scaffold187837_1_pt1 | contig 18095 bp, 14 predicted proteins | sample TARA_R110001583 | Tara Oceans TARA_R110001583 (sample SAMEA4398432) | marine metagenome | biome: Polar Biome; feature: [MES] marine water layer (ENVO:01000295) within the mesopelagic zone...; material: water (ENVO:00002006), including particulate matter (ENVO:01000060) such... | reverse complement strand
CTCGACTCGCTGAAACCTGCATCTTGAGGTGGAGCGGGTATATACAGCGACTAATCAGCGCTAAGCTGTATGGTTCAAATTCAAGGAAAAAGCACGGAGTTGACGCATGTCAATGAGTACTTTTGACCCCTAAGTTGATCCATACAGCAACGAGGTGCTTAGTCGCTAACTATTATCTTAGAATTGATTCTAATTCTAATGATGCATCACTCTGTTCATCACGGTATTTAACAATTAATGCACAGGCCATACTTAAACCTTGGGCTTCTGCCCATTCGCCTTTAACAGGACGGGTGCCAGGAACAACCACCGCACGTTCAGGAATTTCAGCACCCTTTTCACGCATCACTTGATTAACACAATCATATACAGGTACAGATTTAGATAATGAAACACCCGGCGCTAATACCGCACCTTTTTTCACTACAATGCCTTCAACAATAACCACGCCAGCACTTAAAAAAGCACCGTCTTCAATAATAACAGGGCTAGCACCTATAGGCTCTAACACACCGCCAATTTGTACTGCAGCACTCACATGTACATTCTTACCAACTTGTGCACATGAACCAATCAAGGCATGACTATCAACCATAGTACCGCTATCAACAAAAGCGCCTACATTAATATAAGCAGGTGGCATAATAATAACGCCCGGTGCTACGTGAGCACCAGCACGTACTGACGAGCCACCCGGTACTAAACGTACACCGTCTTCTGGGGTAAATTGACGCGCAGGTAAATTGTTTTTATCAACAAAGCCTTGATAATTTCCCTCAAAGCTAATATTAACGCCCGCTTTAAAAGCCGCTAAAATACCCTGTTTTACTTCAACATTGGCATGCCAGTTACCATTTTCATCTTGACTTGCCGCGCGTAATGCGCCGGTTTCTAGCTGTGCTATAACATCTTGCCAGTTCATGCGATATTCCTATTTTCGGTTCTATTTATAAAAGAAGTTTGGCTAGCGTGTGCTAACCATTGATTAATTTGATCATCAACAGCCAATAATGCTGTGTTATCGGTTATTTCACTATGGGTCAACGGGGCGCGCAGAGTCGGTGTGCTAATCGCTTTTTGCTGATGCATCAATACTTTAACGGCAATAGGATTTGCCACACTAAAAATTGCATCTACGGCCTTGTTCCACAATGGAAACATGTTTTGAGTTTGGCCAGCTAAGCAAAGTTCGACATAAGTTTTAGTTGCTTTTGGCCAAACATTAGCGCACACAGACACCAAGCCTTTAACACCGGCTGGTACTAAATAAGGCATCATGGCATCTTCGCCAGTGTAAATGTCTATATTTGGGCATTGTTGGCGGTAATTCAAAAATTTATTCAAATCACCACTGGCTTCTTTCATGGCCCAACAGTTAGGGTGATCTTGTAAACTTTGTACCGTGCCTACTGGAATTTCAACCCCACTACGCGATGGCACGTTATATAACATACAAGGAAATATTGCCGCATCTAATAACGCTTTAAACCACGCAGTTTGACCCACCTCTCCCGGTTTTGCGTAAAGAGGCGTACCTAATAAATAACTGTGAATATTTAGTTCATTACAGCGATTTATCCAATTAATTTGCTCAGGTAAGTTATAACCACCAACGGCTACCATTAAAGGTGATTTTATTGATAATGTGTTTTGTAAATTACAAATAAACTCAACAACAGAAAACTGCTCATCACTGTTTAAAGCGAGCGCTTCGCCCGTACTTCCCAGTAATAAAAGCCCATTACCTGCTTGTATCTGTACCTTAGCAATTTCGGCTAAACTGTCAAAGTCTATCCTGCCATCGAGGAGAAAAGGGGTAATTAGTGCGGTCCATAATGGACAGTCGCCCACAGAGATAACACTAGGTACTATGGGTGAACTATTTATAGATGTATTTTGATTCATTGCTCTCGAACTCATTATAACTGCTAGTAGCAGATTGGTTCGGAGAACTTATAGGCATTTACTAACAACCGAGAAAAAGCACCTGAAAAGTACTCACTGGCAATTATGCAAAGGCCAGAAGCTCTCCACTCATAAGCTAATAATTCAGTAAAATTACTAGCTAACAGTGACAGTTGTTGGGATTCAGCCCACTCTTCCTAGATAAAGCCTAGCAAGTAAACAACCGATAAATACCAAATCAAATCAGCATTATCTCGGCGCTAATCCCCCTCATTATCATTAGCAGAGTTTGATCTCTGTACGCTGTAAAATAACGCAATGATAACTACCTGGTTAACGCTCCTCTTCTGGCCCCTTTGAAACTCGATGGCACAAAACCATCAAGTTAATATTAGGGACGACGCTATTTAAGCATTTTTATCACTTTTTTGTCAATGCACTTTTTATACCGATTAGGGAATTATAATTGTCGATTAAAGTTCGAATATCGTAGAATAGAATATTATACCTAATTCAGTAGTCTTTTCCTTTATGTCGATGTCAAATATCAGCCAAGTGTTATTGCGCAATAGCGAGCTATTATCAGCAAACACACCACTTTTTATTAACTTAACGGAAGATGGTTTTATAAGCCATTATCTACTTGATTATCCCGAAGCAAACATCACGTGTTACAACACTAATTTCATTGATTACACTGCCATTAATGACAAATATAAAAATCAAATAAAAACACTTTTTGCTAGCGAATATAAAAGTGAAACTAAACACGACGTCGTTGTTATTAATTTTCCCAAAAGCAAAGATGAGTTAGCTTTTACTTTAGCGATGATTGCCCCATACTTACTTACCGACGCTAAAGTAATTTTAGTGGGTGAGAAAAAAGGGGGCGTACAATCATCACCTAAATTAACCCAACATTTTTTAACTAGCTGTCAAAAAATAGATGCGGCTAGACACTGTTTATTATTTGGCGGAATACATCAAAGCAAAGCAGATGAAAACGAAGCCTTTATTATTGAAAATTGGTATCAAAACTATGAAATTAACATCGCAGGTATTACCTTAACCATTGCCTCGCTACCCGGTGTATTTAGCCAGAAAAAACTTGACGTGGGTACCGCATTATTATTAAGTAATTTACCTAAAGACATGCAAGGTAAAGTGTTAGATTTTGGTTGTGGCGCTGGGGTTATTAGTTGTTTTATTGGCAAGAAGTTTGCAAACACAGAGTTGTCATTACTTGATGTTAGCGCTTTAGCTATTGCTTCGGCAGAACGAACTCTCATTTTAAATGGTTTAACGGGTAATGTTTTTGCCTCGAATGGTTTATCAAACGTCAATGATAGCTACCAACATATCGTTTCAAACCCACCTTTTCATCAAGGGACGCAAACTAATTATCAGGCAACTGAAGATTTTTTACAGGGTATAAAAGCGCACCTAACAGCGAATAAACAACAAAAAAGTGATATCACCCTAGTTGCCAATAGTTTTTTACAATACTTGCCCATAATGCAGCAGCATATTGGTAAAACAGACACGATAGCCAGGCAACAAGGGTTTACTATTTATTACCATAAAAAAAGCTAAAAAAATCAAAGCAAATAGTCGTTTTAAATTTAGAAACAATTTAAAACGCTATACTGATGAAAAAATTAAAGTTTTGTACTTGAAAGTTCTCTTTTTTTCAGCGATTGTTATCTGATGAACTCAATAAATAAAATAACTTCCAGCCGTCGATTTATACTAACCAGTATTTTGGCCGTTGCAGCAAGCCTATTAATAACGATACTCACCAGTATTATTTATATCACTGATAAACATGGTAATGCACAATTAAAACAGAACACAATAGCATGGGCTAAATCCTTGGCAAAAATAAGCATTCCTTATTTACAACAAAACGAAGACGATGCCCATGAAGCACTCAAAGAACGGTTAAATCAACTCATCACCTCTCCAGATATTAATTACATTCATATCTACAAGAAATTACAAAACGATCAGATACGCTATTTTTCTGGCTTTAATAAAAATATCTACTTTCCCGCTATTCCAAATAAAATTGACAGTATTGAGCAACTAAGCAACGTTAAGTATCGACAAAATCATATTGAACTCATGGTTAAAATAGAGCAAAAACAAACACTTTATGGTTATATTTATATCCAGTCGAGTAATAAAACGCTTAAACATTTTATCTCAAAATTAACATTTATCGCTATAGCTTTTTTCATTGTCAGTTTAATTTTATTGACCATTTTGGCGATAATTATTAACAAAAAAATTAATCAACCCATTACGACCATGATAGAGTCGCTACAAACAATCTCTCAAAAGAAAGATTTTAGTCAAAGAATAACCACACTTCCTTTGACTGAACTCGATATATTAGCGAGAAACATTAATATATTCTTAAGTAGAATTGAAAGTCATATTATAAAACAAAATGAAGTTCATCAGCACGCATTACAGCAAAACAACAACCTAACCGCAAAAGTAAATACCAGAACAGATGCCTTAAAAGAATCCAATCAAGAACTACTTTCTACACTCGAAAAATTACATCAATTTCAAGGTCAATTAGTTGAAACTGAGAAAATGGCTTCTTTAGGAGATATGGTGGCCGGTATTGCTCATGAGGTTAATACTCCTATTGGTTTAGGTGTTACCGCCTCAACATTATTCGCTGATCGTCTAAAAGAAATAAAACAATCTTTTGAAGAGAAAACATTAAAATCAAGCCAACTGAAAAAGTTTTTAATTGAAGGTGAAGAAAATATCGCTATCATCTATAGAAACTTAGCGCGTGCAGCTAAATTAATTTCTAGCTTTAAAAAAGTGGCTGTTGATCAATCAACTGCCGATATTAGACAATTTAATGTGAGTGAATTACTTGAAGAAGTTACCTTAACACTCAAGGCAAAAATCAAGCAAAAAAACGTAACGCTGATTATAGATTGCCCACAAAACCTCATTATTGAAAGTAAACCTGGCCCTATTAATCAAATTTTAATTAACCTGATCATTAATTCTATTATTCACGGTTTCGAACACAGAACACAAGGCATGATCAACATTTCGATAAGCTATTTAAGTGAACAGTTACATGTTAATTATCAAGATGATGGTATAGGTATTGACGAAAAAATTAAATCAAGAGTATTTGACCCTTTTACCACAACCAAACGCGGCAGTGGTGGTAGTGGTTTAGGTTTACATCTGGTATTTAACTTAGTGACGCAGGCGTTAAATGGTCATATTAATTTTGAAAGTAATACTGACCACGGCACCGTGTTTAATATAACATTCCCTGTAACTTTCGTTTCAGAGCAATAAGTGATAAAAATAAAACAGAGTAAAATGGCGCAATAGATTTGTTATTTAATTTATACTTGGTTAACATAGTTAACTAGCTATTAATTAATACGTATAAGAATTAACGGAAATAACATGGACAATTATCAAGTTCTGATTGTAGAAGATGAAGACGTTACTCGTTTTAGCTTGCGTAATTTGTTTGAAGCTGAGGGTTATCAAGTTTTTGAAGCCGTTGATGGTGAAACCATGAACGTAATGTTACTGCAGCATACTATAAACCTTGTAATTATGGATATTAATTTACCTGGAAAAAATGGTTTGTCACTTGGGAGAGAATTGACAACTAATAAAAATTTGGGACTGATTTTCTTAACAGGTCGCGACAGTGATATTGATAAAATCCTAGGGCTAGAAATAGGCGCTGATGATTATTTAACCAAGCCCTTTAATCCTAGAGAACTAACGATTAGAGCGCGTAATATACTGAGTCGTATAGGTCAAAATCCCATAGATGATGAAGCAATAGAACAAACCATAGTAAAGTTTAATAAATGGACATTAGACAGTAACTCGCGTGAAATGATAAGTCCAACGGGAGATATATTAGCCATCCCTCGAGGTGAATATAGAGCATTACGCTTGTTAATAAAAAATGCAGGGCTAATTGTTACTAGACAAGAATTAATCAAAGAAATGACAGGCCGTGACTTACGTAACAATGATAGAACTGTCGATGTCACCATTAGACGATTGCGAAAACATTTTGAGTCAAACGCTAATACACCGGAACTAATTAACACAATTCACGGTGAAGGGTATCGATTTGTTGGTACCGTTGAAGAATAATACGACTCAGACCGAAGAATAATACGACTCAGACCAATAGGGTTAATATCAATACGGTTAATTATATTTTTTAAGCCAAACCGTAAAATGAACTAACGCTTGTTGATTATGATCTTTAAGCTCAGCTAGCTGCTGAGCTTTTTCAGTTATATCAGCTGACGTTTTTTCCATTAAAGCTAACTTAGCGTGTAAAGATTTTAAGCCAACACTACCCGCAGCTCCTTTCATTTTATGGCAATGTTCTTGCCATAGCTTTTCATTATTAGACTGTAATGCTTTTTCTATCTCAACAAGGTAAATAGCCACTTGTTGACGATACAAAACAAGCATTTTATTAATAACCTCAAGCCCTAAACTTTGCACGTAATCGTCAAGCAAGTCTTGGTCAAGCTGTATCAATGTAGTATTTTTATTCACAAATCACCTTATATGCTATTAAATTTATTTCCAACCACTGCCAATTGAAATAATGAATAGCGCAACTTAGCGTTACCATAGTTTTCTTAGAACAAAAAACATTAGCTACAATCCCCTGCACGCTATTGATTCTGTTAAACAATCATTTACTTAAGCTGTACTTAATTAAAAAATCACCTTGCTAATGGGCACCTAAAAGATGAGTTTAACAATAATATGGATACGCTACCAAGATAAAAATAGACAGAATTTTTATCTTGGTAGCGTCATAACAGCAATGATTACTATTACACTCATATCACTTCATAATGTGAGTTCTGCATTTTGAAGTAGTATGAGTATTAAAAATACGATAGAATGTGCGCCCTGAATATACTTGTTGCGTGGTTTTTTAGCTATCATCGCGCGACCTTAGTTAAGTAACTATAGCTTAAAGCGGAGTCGTAATGCCGACATCAATGCCTGATATTGCCAACCACACAACAGCCCAAACAGAGGGCACCCTTGACTGGGTTGGTATGAGCAATATTGAAATGCCCATAATGATCGCCTCAAAAGGTCAAACAGAACGCATGGTTTCAGCCCATGTTGATGCCTTTGTAAACTTAAAAGAAGCCCAGGCTAAGGGCATTCATATGTCACGCCTATATTTGCTTCTTGATGAATTATCAACAAGCAATGTACTAAACTATCAAAGCTTAGTCACCTTGCTTGATGGATTTATCAGTAGTCACCATGATTTAAGTGATCAAGCCAAATTAACCTTTAACTTTGATTATCACTTACGTAGAAAATCATTGATCAGTGGAAAAGAGGGTTGGAAAGCTTATCCTGTGACTTTAGCTGGCCATTTAAACCAAGGTAAACTAACCGTTGAAATGACTATTGATGTGCCTTATTCATCAACCTGTCCTTGCTCTGCGGCATTAGCCCGTCAGTTAATACAGCAAGCATTTCAGCAAAAATTTGTTGATAGTGAGCTTGATATTGACGTAATACGTGAATGGCTTGGCACAACAGAAGGGATTGTAGCAACACCACATTCTCAACGCTCTGTCGCTGAAGTGAAAGTGAAGTTGAATAATAATGTTAGTGATTTCCCTATAACGGATCTAGTTGACTTAATTGAAAACTCATTACAAACACCAGTACAAGCAGCAGTAAAGCGTGAAGACGAACAAGAGTTTGCCCGACTTAACGGCCAAAACTTAATGTTCTGTGAAGATGCAGCTCGTCGCCTACAGCACAGCATGAACCAAGCAACGCTATATGATGATTTTTGGCTAAGAATAAATCACCTTGAATCGCTACATGCTCATGATGCCGTTAGTGTAACGACCAAAGGAGTTATTGGCGGTTATCAGCCTTAAAGCTGATATTCTGTAATAACGAGTGGCGAACTAACTTTGCCGCTCGTTTATTTCTCCTATCCCCTAGTTTTTTCTTTTCTATTAAATTTATCACTCTACTTTCCTCATCCCTCGACACTCCTTTTTTACTATCTCTGTTACCCATTATCATTCTAAGTACTGCATTTAATTTAGGTATCATTTAGGTATAAATTAAATAAATACATATTATTTTTAAAAACAATAACAAAGACTTGTCGTTTATTTTCTCAACATTAAAAGTAGATAAACTAGGTCAACAGGATACGAGTAAATACTCTATTTTCATTGACCTTTTGCCACTAAATTAGTAATGTAATTAATCCTTCTTGGTCGAAAACGGGATAGCTATGCATTTTTTTCATACCTTTATTCTTTTTAGTTCTGTTAACCAAGAGGCTTTTATTAGGAGAAAAAAATGCAACTTTATGATCATAGCGTTCAAAGAGAAAACTGTGGCTTTGGCTTAATTGCCCATCAGCACGGTGAAACTAGTCACAAATTAATTAAAACCGCTATTTCAGCCCTTGATCGCATGCAACATCGTGGCGGTATCGCTGCTGATGGTAAAACCGGTGACGGTTGTGGCTTATTATTGCAAAAGCCTGATAGCTTTTTTCGCGCTGTTGCTGAAGATAATGGTTGGAAGCTTGGTAAAAAATATGCCGTGGGTATGATTTTTTTAAATCCGGATCCTATCGCTGCTGCTCTGTCGAAAAAAATATTAGAAGAAGAGTTTGCTAACGAAAGTTTAGGCCTAGTCGGTTGGCGAACCGTTCCTATAGATACTTCAGTATTGGGTGATGCCGCCATTAATAATATGCCAACCATTGTGCAAGTGTTTGTTGATGCGCCTTCCGGTTGGCGTAATCCCGATTTAGAGCGCCGTTTATATATGGCACGTCGTCGTGCTGAAAAACGCATTACTGATGACGTATTTTATGTCGCTAGCCTATCCTGCTTGGTAACCATCTATAAAGGCCTTATGATGCCTAAAGATTTACCAAACTTTTATTTAGATTTAGCCGATATACGCATGCAAAGCGCCATTTGTGTTTTTCATCAACGTTTTTCTACAAATACCTCACCACAGTGGTATCTCGCACAGCCATTTCGCTACCTTGCGCATAATGGTGAAATTAATACCATTAACGGTAATCGCCAATGGTCCCGTGCACGAACGTATCGCTTTAAGTCACCCTTATTACCTGATCTAAAAGACGCAGCGCCTTTTGTTGGCCAAACTGGGTCAGATTCTTCATCACTTGATAATATGTTAGAGCTATTACTAGCCGGTGGCATGGATTTATATCGTGCTATGCGTTTATTAATACCACCAGCATGGCAAAATAGCCCTTTAATGGATGATGAACTACGTGCCTTTTATGAATTTAATTCAATGCACATGGAGCCATGGGATGGCCCCGCCGGTGTGGTAATGACCAATGGCCGCCATGTTGCCTGTAACTTAGATAGAAATGGTTTACGCCCTGCCCGTTATGTTATTACTCGCAACGGCTTTATCACCTTAGCATCTGAAGTTGGTATTTGGGATTACGGTGAAGATGAAGTAGTCGAAAAAGGCCGTGTTGGCCCAGGTGAAATGTTAGCGATTGATACTTATACTGGTAAATTATTTAATTCAACTGACATAGATAATGAGTTAAAAGAACGTCATCCCTACCGCGATTGGTTAACAAAAAATGTGCGTCGCTTGGTGCCATTTGATGAGTTAGAAGCAAACAAAATTGGCGAACGTTCTTTTTCTGATAAAGAAATGAGTCAATACCATAAAATGTTTAATTACAGCTATGAGGAGATCCAGCAAGTTGTAAAAACATTGGCTGAAAATGGTCAAGAAGCCACAGGCTCTATGGGTGACGACACGCCTATGGCTGTACTTTCAAGTCAACCACGCACGCTATATGATTATTTCCGCCAACAATTTGCACAAGTAACTAACCCTCCTATCGATCCCTTGCGTGAACGGTATGTTATGTCATTAGCTACCTGTATTGGTCGTGAACACAACGTGTTTAGTGAAACGTCAGGTCACGCTGATCGCTTGTCATTTTCAACACCTGTATTAATGTATACTGGCTTGAAACAATTGCGCGAGTTAGATCCTGAGCATTATCGTTCTGACACGCTAACGTTGAACTATGATCCAGAAGAAGGCTTAGAAGCGGCTATCAAAAGATTGTGTGATGAAGCTGAAGATCTAGTCCGGAACAAAAATACCGTTATTTTAATACTATCTGATAGAAAAATTCATAAAGGTTTATTACTAATACCGGCGGCTATGGCGGTAGGTGCGGTACACAAGCGCTTAGTTGATCAACAGTTACGTTGTGATTCAAATATTATTGTTGAAACCGCCTCAGTACGTGATTCTCATCAATATGCGGTACTGCTAGGGTTAGGCGCCACAGCCATTTATCCCTATTTAGCATTTGAAACTGTTGAACAACTAGTTGAACAAGGGCAAATAAAACTTAGCGCTCGTGATGCTATTGTTAATTACCGTGAAGGAATTAACAAAGGCTTGTTAAAAATATTGTCTAAAATGGGCATATCCACCATTGCTAGTTACCGCTGCGCAGGGCTATTTGAAGTTATTGGCTTAAATGACAATATAATGAAATTATGTTTCAGTGAGTTACCCAGTCGTATTCAAGGGGCTGACTTTAGCGATATTGAACAAGATAATATTAACCTAGCGCGTAAAGCCTTTTTACCCCATCAAAAAATGAGTCATGGCGGTTTACTAAAATACGTTCACGGGGGTGAATATCACGCTTATAACCCTGATGTAGTGAATTATTTACAACGCGCAGTAAAAAATGGTGACTATGCTGATTACCGTAAATTTGCTGATGAAGTTAATGAACGCCCAATTACCACTTTACGTGATTTATTAGCGTTAAAAGATGATTGCGAGGCTATCGATATTAATAGTGTTGAGCCTGAAAGTGAAATGTTCAAACATTTTGACTCAGCTGCGATGTCAATTGGCGCATTAAGCCCGGAAGCACATGAAGCGCTAGCAATTGCGATGAACCGCTTAGGAGGTAGCTCAAATTCAGGTGAAGGGGGTGAAGATGAGCGCCGTTTTGGCACAGTTAAAAATTCACGCATTAAGCAAATAGCCTCAGGTCGATTTGGGGTTACGCCACATTACTTAGTTAATGCTGATGTATTGCAAATTAAAGTAGCACAAGGGGCAAAACCTGGCGAAGGGGGCCAATTACCGGGTGATAAAGTGTCGCCTTTAATTGCTAAATTGCGTTATTCAGTACCCGGTGTCACGTTAATTTCACCCCCGCCACATCATGATATTTATTCTATTGAAGATTTAGCTCAGCTAATTTTTGATTTAAAACAAGTGAACCCTAAAGCGGTCATTTCGGTGAAATTAGTTTCTGGCCCGGGTGTTGGCACTATTGCTGCCGGTGTTGCGAAGGCTTACGCCGACTTTATTACTATTTCAGGTTATGACGGTGGCACAGCAGCGAGCCCGTTGACCTCGGTAAAATATGCCGGTTGTCCTTGGGAACTTGGCTTAGCCGAAGCCCATCAAGCCCTGGTCACTAATGGTTTACGGCATAAAGTACGCTTACAAGTCGATGGCGGTTTAAAAACCGGTGTCGATATTGTTAAAGCGGCTATTTTAGGTGCTGAAAGCTTTGGTTTTGGTACTGCACCTATGGTGGCACTGGGCTGTAAGTTTTTGCGAATTTGTCACTTAAATAACTGCGCAACGGGTGTTGCTACCCAAGATCAAGTATTGCGTGATGAGTTTTTCAAAGGTTTGCCAGAGCAAGTAATGAATTACTTTAAGTTTATTGCCCATGATGTACGTGAAATTCTTGCCAAACTTGGCGTCGAAAGTCTCACTGCATTGATTGGTCGCACTGATTTACTAAGCCAAATTAGCGGTGTTAGCGCCAAACAACAAAAATTAGATTTATCACCGATCATAGCACCCGTAATAGCTGGTGATGATACTGCCCTTCATCAAACAGAAAGAAATAATCCGTTTGATGAAGGCGTATTAAATAAACAGATGTTAGCAGCTGCAAGCTATGCCGTAGCTCACAGTAGTGGAGGAGAGTTTAGATTTACCATTCAAAATACTGATCGCTCAGTTGGTGCAACTTTATCAGGTGAAATTGCACGTCAACACGGCAATCAAGGCATGTCAGCAACACCAATTACTATGTACTTATCAGGCACTGCTGGACAAAGTTTTGGTGTGTGGAATGCGGGAGGATTAAACCTTATTTTAACCGGTGATGCTAACGATTATGTGGGTAAAGGTATTACCGGGGGTAAGATAACGGTTAAGCCACCAAAGGGCGTTGACTATTTAAGTCATAAAACCATGATCATGGGTAATACCTGTTTGTATGGCGCTACTGGCGGTAAGTTATATGCTTGTGGCCGTGCTGGTGAACGTTTCGCTGTGCGTAATTCAGGCTGCCATGCAGTCGTTGAAGGCACCGGCGATCACGCCTGTGAATACATGACTGGCGGTATTGTTACCATTTTAGGTGATATTGGCGTTAATTTTGGTGCGGGTATGACTGGCGGTTTTGCTTATGTGTTAGACGAACGTGGTGATTTAGATGTACGCTTAAATACTGAATCTATTGAGCTATTATCACTTGACACTTTAAGTATTCATCAAGAACATTTACGCGGCATTATTAATCAGCATTTTGAAGAAACTGGCAGTTTACGTGCTCAAGAGATCTTGCATAATTTTGATGATTTTTCATCATTATTTAAGTTAATTAAACCGACAGCTACCGATGTTAAAACCTTATTAGGTCATCGTAGCCGTTCATCTGCAGAACTTCGCGTTCTGATCAACTAGTAGTCACTCAATGCTAGAAAATAGCGCGAATTAGGAAAAAACAGATATGAGTAAAAATGTTTATCAATTTATCGACGTAAAACGTATTGATCCCCCTAAAATGGATATTAGTAAACGTAAGATAAACTTTGTTGAAATATACAAACCTTTAGGAAAAGTGCAGAGTGCGGGTCAAGCAGATCGTTGTTTAGACTGCGGCAACCCATACTGTGAATGGAAATGCCCTGTACATAACTATATTCCACAGTGGTTAGAATTAGTCACCGAAGGCCGAATTTTTGAAGCAGCTGATCTGTGCCATCAAACGAATAGTTTACCTGAGATGTGTGGTCGTGTTTGCCCACAAGATAGATTATGCGAAGGCTCTTGTACTTTAGATGCTGATTTTGGCGCGGTGACTATTGGCAATATTGAAAAATTTATTACCGATACGGCATTTGCCCAAGGATGGAAACCCGACCTGTCAGATGTAGAAAAAATAGGTAAACGTGTCGCAATTATTGGCGCAGGCCCTGCGGGTCTTTCTTGTGCTGACGTATTAACCCGTAACGGGATTGATGCGGTAGTGTATGATCGACACGCTCAAATTGGTGGTCTATTAACCTTCGGTATTCCTTCTTTTAAATTAGAGAAAACAGTGATTCAAACTCGCCGTGAAATATTCGAAGGCATGGGCATTGAGTTTCGTCTAAATGTTAACGTCGGTGTCGACATTAGCTTTGAAGAACTCAGCAAAGAATACGATGCGGTATTTTTAGGACTGGGCACTTACACCGATATGACCGGTGGATTTGAGCATGAAGGTGCTGTTGGTGTATATACCGCGTTAGACTTTTTAGTTGGTAATACTCAAAAGTTGATGGGTATCACAGAAAATGCTAAAGAATATGTTAATTTTGATGGCCAAAAAGTAATCGTACTGGGTGGTGGTGATACCGCAATGGATTGTGTGCGGACGTCAATTAGACAAGGCGCTTCTCAAGTGACTTGTGCTTATCGTCGTGATGAAGCCAATATGCCCGGCTCGCCTCGCGAAGTTCAAAACGCTAAAGAAGAAGGGGTTAACTTTGAATTTAATATTCAACCTATAGATATTGCTACTGATGACTCTTCAGAAGGAAAAGGTAAAGCGATTGGTGTTAAGTTTGTTAGAACTCAGTTGGGTGCAGCGGATGCTAAGGGTAGACGTAACCCAGAGCCAATTGAAGGCTCTGAATTTATTATGGAGGCTGATGCTATAGTTATCGCCTTTGGATTCTTACCTAGCCCTCCACAGTGGATGGTAGATGCCGGTGTTGAACTTGATTCACGAGGGCGCGTTGTTGCTGTCGATAATAGTAACTTTGCTTTACAAACCAGTAAACAAAATATCTTTGCTGGTGGTGATATGGTGCTTGGCTCAGATTTAGTGGTGACTGCTGTTGATCAAGGCCGTAAAGCGGCAATCGGTATTTTAGACTTCGTCACACAATAACTATTTACTTTTTTGCGATATAGCGCAAGTTAAGCGTCAAAAGTACTCATTTATAGTCATAAATTGCGTACTTTTTTCTCCTATGCTTGCAGCTAAGCAAAAAATATAACGGTTAGTGTCCACAGAACAGCAGCTAAACTGGCCGCATAAGTGGCTGGAACAATTTGTGATTTAACATGATCAATCATGTCACAGCCAGTGGTCATAGAGCTTAAAATAGTGGTGTCTGAAATGGGCGAGCATTGATCGCCATAAACACTGCCATTAAGTACTGTGGCAAAACAAACCATCATAAATAACTCAGGATCGTTTATTCCTGCGCTTTGCGCAATAGCCCAAGCTAGCGGCATAGCCAGTGGAAAGGCAATGGCAAACGTTCCCCAACTTGTTCCTGTAGAAAAAGCGATTAGCATTGCCATCAATTGTAATACAACGGGTAATAACCAATAGGGTAATTGATCACTAAGCAAAGAAACGAGATAGACACCACCACCAATTTGCTTACTGATTGCACCAATAGTAACGGCGAGCATCAAGATTACTGAGGCTAAGACAACGCCTTTTAAACCATTACCAAAGCCATCAATTAAATTACTGAGTGACATACCTTTCGCTAACGCAATAAAAGCACTAATGAGTAGTGCAGCACCAAAGGCCCAATTAATTTTCGGCGAGCCATAAAAAACAAAGGTAAGTACCGCGATAGCAATTAAACTGACTAAGGGTAAAATAAATTCGAGTACATGAGCATTATAGCCTTGAGGCACATCACAGGTTTGTAATTCTTTAGCACTTAAAGGTTTTGCATCGGGGGCATCTAATGCTCCGGTTGTTGCGGCTCTAGTATGAGCATCTCGAATTCGCTTTCCAGAAAACTTAGTGATATTAAGGCTCAACAATAAAGTCCCTATTACCGCAATAATGCCATAAAAGCTAAAAGGGACTGCAGAAAAGAAAAAGGCCAATCGATCCGCTTCTGTTGCTAAAAAAGCCACACCGGGAACAAATATTAATGCTTGCACATAAGCGGGCCACGCATTAAAAGCGATAACAATAGCAATGGGGGATGCGGTTGAATCAACTATATAACTCATTTCTTCATGGCTAATACCGGCTTTATCAGCTAACGGGCGCACCGTGGTACCCACCAACACCGTACTCATGGTGCCACCTTGAAAGAATAATATACCTAAAAACCACGCCACTAACTTGGCAGATCGTTGGCCACGAACAAAATGCTTAATCATATAATCGGCAAAAGCTTGCGCCGCACCGGTTTTTGACCAAATACCTAATAACCCGCCTAAAAGCCATAAATAAAGCAGCAAGAGTCCTGCGGTACCTGTTTGAGCCATGGCGGGGATCAATATTTGATCGGTAAGATCATACTGCCCCATCATAAAGGCACCAATCGCTATACCACTGAGTAGCGCAGTTAATGGCTCGCGGGTTAACCAAGATAAAATTATGGTGATAAAGGCAGGTAGTAGAGACCATAAGCCATAATGATAAGCATCTCCTACCTTGGTAGTCTCAACATAGAAATGTACAAATAAAGCAGAGACAACGCCAAAAATTAATACGATTAACGCTAAAGAATTACTATTAAATTTTTGATGATCTAAAAAAGATCTATCCTTCATTTGTTATTCTTTGGTAGATACAAAAATCTAAGTCATAAACATTTTTATCATCACTTGCGCGTAATTCACTATGCGTTTTTTGCCAATCCTCATCATCATAAGTTGGAAACTGGGTGTCACCATTAATGTCCGCGCTTATATGGGTGACATACAAACGGTCAGCGTTTGGCAAACAGTGCTCGTAAATTGCACCACCGCCGATCACCATAATTTCTTCGACGGCATCACTGCCATCTGAACCATCAACCAACGCTAATGCTTGCTCAACTGACGTAACAAGATCAATACCTTCTGCGCCACCCTTTCCCTTGGGTATATAGCTTTCATCACGTGAAATGACAATATTGCGACGCCCTGGTAATGGTCGACCAATTGACTCATAGGTTTTTCTCCCCATAATAATAGGCTTTCCTAAGGTCACCTTTTTAAAATAGGCTAAGTCAGCTGGCAAATGCCAAGGCATAGTATTATCTTTGCCGATAACATTATTATCAGCGGTAGCAACGATCATGGAGAGAATGGTCATGGAGATCCTAAAATTAATTATTAAAAGTACATTAGTTAATGATAAAGATAGGTGAAACACTTTATCAATGCTTTGTAATTGATAAAGAGGGACATGCTTTCTATAATTCTAAAAGCCAAGACAGCTTATATGGAAGGAGTTATAGACTTTTAGATGTACGTTTGAGATAACTAGATTAAACTAAAAACGCTGCAGCAATAAATTAAAATAAGTTAAGGCGCAGCGTTTAAAATGTTACTGACGATACTCTACTTCAACATCGTAGTCATCTTCGTCCCAGTCTTCATCGTCTAAATCATCATCAAACGCTTCACTAGATGAGGCCGTCGCATCTTCATGGTATGAATCCCATTTAAACTCAATGTTTTTGCCATCAATAGGAGCGGCTTCTTCTTCTGGTGGTAATGCTTCAATAAATGTCATGACTCTTTGACATAGATCGTGCGTACCCATTCGATTAACAGCTGAAATACTATGTACTTCACCTTTCCAATCAAGACCAGCTATAATAGCATCCGTTATTTCTTTCGCTTCATCTTCAAGCACTAAATCTAATTTATTAAAGACAACCCAACGTGGCTTACCTGCTAACTTCTCATTATGCTGCTCTAATTCGCTAACAATGGTCTTAGCATTTTCAAGCGGATCTGAACCATCCACAGGCAAAATATCGATAATATGCAATAATATACGACAACGTTCAAGATGCTTTAAAAACTGCGTTCCAAGTCCGGCTCCATCAGCTGCGCCTTCAATAATGCCAGGAATATCCGCAATAACAAAACTACGTTGTGTGTCTAATCGCACTACACCTAAATTAGGTACCAAGGTAGTAAATGGATAATCAGCCACTTTGGGTTTAGCCGCAGAAACACTGCGAATAAGCGTCGACTTACCTGCGTTTGGTAAACCAAGTAAACCAACATCTGCCAGTAGTAATAACTCTAACTTAAGGTTGCGAATTTCACCTGGAGTACCATCAGTTTTTTGACGAGGCGCTCGGTTGGTACTACTTTTAAAGCGTAAGTTACCTAAACCATGCCAGCCGCCTTTAGCAACTAGCAGTTTTTGATCTTTATGGGTTAAGTCGCCGAGTAGTTCACCCGTATCAACATCAACAACGCGGGTACCAACAGGAACTTTTAAGACTAAGTCGTCAGAGCCTCTACCTGTACAGTTTTGGGGTTGACCATTTTGGCCACGCTTAGCACGATGAAAACGCTCAAAACGATAATCAATCAAGGTATTAAGGCTTTCATGTGCGATCAAATAAACATCACCACCGTCACCGCCATCACCGCCATTAGGGCCGCCGAACTCGATATATTTTTCTTTACGGAAACTGAGACAGCCGTTGCCACCATCACCCGCTTCAACTCTGATCTCAACTTCATCAACAAATTTCATGGTGTTTTACACAACCCTAAAGTCTTATGGTTTATATCTGGCTAGTATAGCTGATTTTTCCTTCAGAAAAAATCATCACAGCAAAGACATAATAAATAGGTAAAAAAAAACCTCGCAAGATGCGAGGTTTTTATCAAATCGAATCTAAAGTTAGTCAGCTATAATGCTAACAAATTTACGACTCTTTGGTCCTTTCACTTCAAACTGTACTTTACCGTCAGATAAAGCAAATAAAGTGTGATCTTTACCGATACCCATGTTGCTACCAGCGTGGAAACGAGTACCA
>TARA_R110001583_G_scaffold22377_6_pt1 | contig 18104 bp, 12 predicted proteins | sample TARA_R110001583 | Tara Oceans TARA_R110001583 (sample SAMEA4398432) | marine metagenome | biome: Polar Biome; feature: [MES] marine water layer (ENVO:01000295) within the mesopelagic zone...; material: water (ENVO:00002006), including particulate matter (ENVO:01000060) such as...... | reverse complement strand
CGCTGAGGTACTGAATAAAGCATTTTGATTGGTAACGGGTATATACTAAAAAGCATTTGTGATAGAAAATCGCAAATGCTTAATAAGGCATTATTCAAAGTGTGAAGAGAGAATAGGTTTTATTTTTTGCCCTCTTCTTCATTAGAGCCTTGGTCGCTTAATACATCAACCAGTTTGGTTCGACATAAGTTACCTTCAATATCACCTTCATCATTGAGTACAGGTAATGGCAAGCTGTTGTCTAACATATCGGGAATAACCGTTTCCAATAACGCATCGTTTTGTACAGAAGGAATGTCTTCCAATAAAGTCTCGCCAATTGCTTTGTTATGATCCCCTTTTTCAACACCTTCAAGGGTATCTTGAGTAATCATTCCTCGGTAACCATCATCGTTAACCACATAACCATAGTCATGTTTTGATTTGCGCATTTGAATAAGCGCTTCACCAATAGTTTCACTTGAAATACGACAAATTTGTGGTTGCATCACCGTCTCTACCGTTAAAGCGCGTGCACGATTAACATCTTTTACAAAGGCTTCAACATAATCATCAGCAGGGTTAAGCAAAATATCAACTGGTTTCCCCTGCTGCACTAGTACTCCATCACGTAAAATCGCAATACGGTCACCAATTCGTAGTGCTTCATCCAGATCATGAGTAATAAAGACAATGGTTTTATGTAATTTTTCTTGTAACTCTATTAACTGATCTTGCATTTCACTACGAATAAGCGGATCAAGTGCTGAGAAAGCCTCATCCATTAACAATATTTCGGCATCGGTACACAATGCGCGTGCTAAGCCTACACGTTGTTGTTGACCACCAGATAATTGACGAGGATATTGTTTAGCGTAACCCTCTAAGCCAACTGTATTTAACCATTCTTCGGCTTTAGATTGTCGAATGACTTTGCTAACACCTTGTACTTGTAGACCATAAGCAATGTTATCAAGTACGGTACGATGTGGCATTAAACCAAAACGTTGAAATACCATCGACATTTTATTGCGACGAAATCCCTGAAGGTCTTTCTCGTTTAATTTCATGACATCACTACCTGCCAGAATAATTTCACCTGCCGTCGGCTCAATTAAACGATTAAAGTGTCGAATCAGTGTTGATTTTCCAGAACCCGATAACCCCATGATGACAAAAATTTCGCCAGGATAGATGTCAATGTTAATATCAGATAGTCCAACAGTATGGCCTGTTTCTTTTAAAATCTCACTCTTAGATTTACCTGCTATAACTTGTTTAAGTACCTTTTTTTCATTAGGACCGAATACTTTATATAATTTTTTAATGCTAATTAATGGTGATTTTTCATTATTATTTGCATCGCTCATGTTACTGACCTCCAAAGTTTTGTAAGGTACGTTTTGCATAACTTTGAGAAATACGGTCAAAAATAATAGCAAGTGCAACAATGGCGAGGCCGTTCATTAAGCCTAATGTGAAATATTGATTAGTAATCGATTTTAGTACGGGTTGGCCTAAGCCTTTAACACCAATCATAGATGCCACCACCACCATCGCAAGCGCCATCATAATGGTCTGATTGATTCCAGCCATAATATTTGGCATCGCTAAAGGAATCTGAACACCAAACAAACGTTGCATGGGGTTTGCACCGTAAGCCGTTGCTGCTTCTAATACTTCCTCGTCAACCATACGTATGCCTAGATTGGTTAAGCGAATGACAGGTGGGACGGCATAAATAATAACTGCTATGACACCAGGAATTTTACCAATACCTAATAACATCACCACTGGAATGAGATATACAAAAGCAGGCATGGTTTGCATAATATCTAATATCGGTGTGACGATAGTTTGTACACGATTTGAGCGAGCCATTGCGATGCCGATGGGGATACCTATGAATATCGCTAGTAAGGTGGAAACAAGGATGATACTCATAGTCCGCATGGTGTCTTCCCACATACCAAAGAAGCCTATAAGGAAAAAGGCAACAATAACACCGAGTGTCAATTTCCATGAACGACTCGTTGCATAAGCAAAAATAGCCAATACTGCAATCACTAACATCCAAGGAGAATTAAGTAATAATTTTTCAAACCAGATGAGAAAACTTAATAAAGGATCAAAAAATGATTCAATACTGTCGCCATATTCGCGAGAAAAGTTGCGGTAAGCGCCATCAAGTGTTTTTCTGATGGCGAGTAACTGGTGGCGGTCAAGTTGAGGAATTTCGGATAACCATGAATTGTCTGACATTTAATTATATTCCAAATATAAAAAAGCCCGGAAGTACCGGGCTTTTGAGATAAAACTTATAGTTCTGATAACGCTTTTTTAATTTTATTCGCTGTTGGCACATCAACCCATTCAGTCCAGGTTGCTTCATAATTTTTCAAGAAATGCTCGACAGTATATTCACCATCTGCCTGTTGATCTTCCATCCAAGCTAACAATATATTCATTTGTGCATTACCAAATGAACGTTTTGCAAGATATTCCATGACTTCTGGCGCTCTTTTAGCAAATTCTTCTGTTACCACACTATCTACTGCAGAAGGTGGATACATAGTTGGTTTTGGTGTTAAACAATCATTTTGGGTAATACATTCTTTAAAATGTTTATCATCGATACCCGAGCCAAAATCAACTTTAACCATTTTGTATTTACCGAGTACTGCGGTAGGCGCCCAATAATAACCAAACCAAGCTTCTTCACGTTCATAAGCTTTAGCAATAGAACCTGATAGACCCGCACCTGAACCTGGATCAATTAAATCAAACCCAGAATCAGCTAGATGCATCGCATTAAATAGTTGAGAGGTTGAAATTTGACAGTTCCAACCAGCCGGACAGCCCATAAATGCAGACTTGGCAGGATCTTCTGGATGTTCAAATAATTTAGCATTAGCCTTGATACCTTCAATGGTTGCTAATGTTGGGTCTTTTTTTACCATATATTCTGGTACCCAAAATCCTTCTTCACCACCATCGGATAACGTAACACCGGCATAACGGATACGTCCTTCTGCAACACCTTTATCTAAGGCTTCTTTCATTGAATTACTCCAGAACTCAGGAGCAATATCTGGCTGGCCCTTTTCGATCATTGCAGCTCCCGTTGGCATCGTATCACCAGGAACTAATTCAGCGTCACAATCATAACCATGTTCGAGGATGAAGCGGTCAATATTGGCGATCAAAGTGGCGGAATTCCAGTTCATATCAGCAATAGTCACAGCTCCACATTCACTTGCTGAAGCTGACATCGAAAAAGAAGCTGTCGCGAGAAGTAAAGTAGAGGTTAAAAGTTTTTTCATTTTATTAAAATCCTTATTTAGTTTAAAAACTAATTTTAGGATACAGTAAATAAATACAATAAACATGATATAAAAATCATCATTACATCAAAATTAATAATTACCCATAATTTGATAGTTATTAAATATTTTAAAAAATCACAAATACAAATCTATCAGACTGATTTTAAAGATAAATATATGTAAAATATCACTATTAATGTTAATTATTTTAGTCTATTGAATAATATTTAAAATTTAATACTTTTGAAGTCATCCCTTAGAAGCAAATTGTTTTGAAATTGTTTATCCTCTTTTATTGTTTAATATTTAAATCTCAGTTTTATTTTTCCACTCAAACATAGATAACAAAACTTTATATCAAAAAAGGTTACAATCATTTAGCGTTAGTATGCTTAAACCTTAATTTGTTCTAATTTATATCTGTTGTGTCATTAATAATCTGAAATGTTTATATAATTAAACTCATTCTCTCTAACTAAACTTGCTTTAACGAAATCAATCGTCTAGTTTTCAGAATAATTATCATTTAAGTTTTAAATCTAATTGCAATAAATTTGGCTTAACGCCTAAGATACAATCAATTAGTGTTTATTTATCATGGAAGGTTTGAATTGAATAACAAAAAGAAAGTTGTCATTGTTGATGACCAATCTACAGGCAGAATGATACTCAGCAAAATCATTCAACAAATTGCAGATGACATCATTGTTATTGATTTCTCTGATCCTCAACAAGCATTAGAATGGGTCTCTCATAATGAAGCCGATTTAATTATCACTGATTATAAAATGCCAAACATAGACGGCATTGAGTTTATTCAGGCTGTTCGTAATATTGCTTCCTGTGAACATATTCCTTTAATGATGATTACCGTCGTAAGTGAAAAAGCAATAAGGTATGAAGCATTTGAAGCCGGCGCAACGGCCTTTTTAACTAGACCCATTGATCATATTGAATGTCGTACAACCTGTCGAAACTTACTCAAAATACACCTCCAGCATAAAATAATTGAACAGAAAGCAAATTTTTTATCTGAACAAGTTCGCTTAGCAACTGAACAAATTTTGCAACGCGAGCAAGAAACGATTTTACGTTTAGCAAAAGCCGGAGAATATCGAGACGAAGAAACAGGAAATCATGTCATTAGAATGGCTAAATGTTGTAGAGAAATTGCACAGGAGTTGGGGTTAAGTGAACAAGAGTGTGATGATCTTGAACAATCAGCGCAAATGCATGATATCGGTAAAATCGGCATTCCTGATAAAATTTTGTTAAAGCCAGGCCGATTCGATAAAGATGAATGGGCGATCATGCAAACGCATACCACAATAGGCTATAAAATCCTTTCTGATAGCCAATCAAAATATATGCAAATGGGCGCTATAATCGCACTTAATCATCATGAACGTTTTGATGGTAGCGGTTACCCTAATAAATTAAAAGGGACTGATATTCCTTTGATCGCCCGCATTGTTTCCGTTGCAGATGTATTTGACGCCTTGCGCTCGGTAAGACCCTACAAAGACGCTTGGTCAATTGAAAAATCAATCGCATTTATTAAAGAAGGTTCAGGCACACAATTTGACTCCCAATGCGTTAATGCATTTTTTAAACGTTTAGATAAAATATTAGAAATACAAAAAGCATATTCAGATATTGAATAACCTCTACATTTTACTTAACTGAATATTAAATATACCAACCCCGTTAATTAAACGAGCAATTATTACGCATAAAAATGAAATAATTTAAGGTAAAAATTGCTGTAAAAGGACACTCTCTTTACAATATTTTAAACTCCGAAATAGTTTCTTTTAACCAGTAATATTGATCAATTATTAAGTGGAATGGTTATTAACCCTCTCTTTTTTTGTTCTTACTAAAACATCATTTTCATTTGGAATTTATAACAATATGAAATCTGTTAAATATAAATTAACCACTTTTAAACAACATTTAAAAGGAACAAGAGATTCGGAGCCAGAACAAGCAATCGTCCGCGTTTTTATTGGATTAATTCTATTTATTGTTTTTTGTATTCCATGGGAAGAAAATACACATTTTAAAGAATTACTGAGTTCTTTCGTTAATTTAGTTATTATCGAAGGATTTATTATTTCTCTAATTATTGTACTCGCAATAATATTTAATCCAAAGCCAAGCCCGATAAGAAGAATAGTGGGTATATTTGTTGATATTATATCATTGTCGGTGCTTATGACATTTGGAGCAGAGGAAACCGTTTTTCTTTTCTCTTTCTATCTTTGGGTTATTTTAGGTAACGGTTTTAGGTTTGGCGTAAGATACCTTTGTATTTCTATGGTTATTGGACTTTTGGGTTTTTCTATCGCTATTTATTGGGGGGATTATTGGCAACAACATAGATCAATTTCGATAAGCTTATTAATCGTACTGACATTGATTCCTTTATATTCCATTTTCTTAATAAATAAACTGTATGCGGCTATTTCAATGGCTGAAAAAGCAAATCAAGCTAAAAGTCGATTTCTAGCGAATATGTCACATGAATTAAGAACTCCTTTAAATGGCATTTTAGGCTTAGGAGACTTGCTGAACGAAACGAAACTCAATAACCAACAACGTGACTTAGTTGGAACAATGCATAGCTCTGCGAAAACATTACTGGGGTTGATTGAAAAGGTGTTAGATATTTCAAAAATAGAAGCCGGTAAAATTATTACTGCCAAATCCCCTTTTGATCTCCATGCTTTAATTAACTCAGTAACCACATCACAAAAAGTAATGGCTCATAAAAAAGGCTTGAATATCACCACCACCATAGATTCTAATGTCCCCTTTTTACTTAAAGGAGATGCTCAATATATCCGCCAAGTACTTATTAATTTGATTGGTAATGCAATCAAGTTTACTAATGCAGGTTCAATTAATCTCTATGTATCAACAACCGAAGAGATAGATAGAACGGTATTAATCAGATTTGATATCAAAGATACGGGTATAGGAATTGATAGCGAATCGATAAAATATATTTTTGATGACTTTACACAAATTGCAGGTTCCTCTGGACTTCAATCTGGTGGCACTGGTCTTGGTACCACCATATCTAAAAATCTTGTTGAATTAATGGGTGGTAAAATTGGTGTTAATAGCATCATAAATCAAGGTTCTACGTTTTGGTTTGAATTAACCTTTGACGTTTTACCAAACTCTTCTTTAGATATTAATGACAATCATTTATTGGTTATATCGACTGATTCGACCGCATCTATTATAAAACCGTATTTAAAAACCTGGAATTTAATGGCTGATTTTATTTCTTCTCCTATTGATGCCGTAGTTAAATTGACCCAAACAGCTGCATCAAATAATGCCTATAAAATAGTATTAATCGATAAAGAATGTTTAGCATTAATGACAGCAACTGAATTCGCAAAAAATCTTAAATGTGAGAAATTAAATGAAAACTTATCCCTCATATTAATTGATCCTAATTATATAGAAAATTCTGAAAGTACAATTAATCAAGGTTATGTATCGATAATAAAAAATATTAACGATAAAAGAGTTATTTTTAATGCTATTCATGCAGCACAAAGTAATTATAAAAATGATGATAATGTCATTTCTATTGCAGAGTATTATGCTAGCCATAAAGGCTCAAAAGCATTAAATATTTTAGTTGCTGAAGATAATATCGTTAATCAACAAGTAATAAGAGGAATTTTAAGTAAAGCAGGACATTCTGTTGTTGTAACTGATAATGGAGAGCAAGCTTTAGACATTTTAGCGAAAGACTTTGAAGACATTGACCTTTTAATACTAGATAAAAACATGCCTATTTGCTCTGGTGATGAAGTTGTTAAAGCGACTCGTTTCATGGAACATGGTAATGAACTGCCTATTATTATGTTAACTGCGGATGCCACACCTGAAGCGAGAGAATTAAGTCTCGAATTAGGCGTGAATGCTTTCTTAACAAAACCTATAGACTCAAGAAAATTATTGGAAAAAATAGCTGAGATATCTAAAACCTCAAAGCCTAAAACAATTAAAGAGCAATCGATTTTTTCGATATCAAATTATGATTTTAAAAACAAAAACAAAAATGCCAAACAAGTTATCAATATAACTGATAATTATTGGTGTAATAGAGAAACACTTTCTGAATTATTTTTACTTGATGATAATTTAGACTTTATGGCTTCTTTAATAAAAGGATTTGAAGTTGATGGAAAAAAACACATTGAGCTCATTCAATCCTCGATAAATGATGATTATTTGCAATTCAAAGATTCTTTACACGCATTAAAAGGTTCATCCTCTGAATTAGGCGCAGAAAAACTATCTGGACTATGTCTTAAAGGTGAATTATTCAAACCTTATGATATTGGAACAGAAAAATTAACACAATTGAGCAAAGAAATTTCAAATGCTTATGTTAAAACGATAGAAGCCTTAAATAATATTTTATCTAAGGCTCATGCTGACAAATAACTTATTCAACATTTATTGCCGTTTGTCTTGTCACTAGTCTATCCATCATTCTCAGATCTTTTGTTGTCAATTTTAATGCGGCATCAACCCAAATTTTTGTGATGTCTAATAATTCTTTATAATCTATTGGGTTACAAACGTCTTTCACTTTTCTGATTGCCTGGAAACTATTGGATTTTCGATTTGCATTATTGATATATTGATAAACGGCTTCTTCTCCTTGGCCTTTTTCAGCTAATATATCAACGATTCCAAGATCATAGAGTTCTTCCGCTAAATAAAGCTTACCACTGAGAATGATTTCTTCAGCTTTAGCTGGACCTACTTTTCTACTAAGTAAGGAATAAGCTCCCATTCCAGGGAAAAGATTAAACAAAACCTCTGGTAAACCCAGTTTTGTGCCTCGTTCAGCAATTAAAACATTACTTGCTAAGGCTCCTTCAAATCCCCCACCTAAGGCATCACCTTGTACAAGCGCGATGGTCGTTAGCTCTGAATCTAGATGTGTCATATTATGGTATAAAACATTAATGCACTTTGTTGCATATTCTAATAAACCTTTGTGGTCTTTATTTTTAATCAATGCTAAAAATACAGCTAAATCTCCACCTAAATTAAATACGTTTTCTACATTGGAACAAAGTATTAAATAATCATATTTCTCTTGTCCGCTATTTTTCATCTGTAATTTTATATTTGTAGCATAATCATTTAATTCATCTAAAAGAACAGATGTAAAACAAGGCCGCGGTTTAGCATTCATATAATACCAACCGGCTTTATATTTAGCATCGTAGTGTGTCGTTAATTGGGTGTATTGTTGCTCTTGTTGCTCTTGTTGCTCTTGTTGCTCATCTTCATAAAAGTTTACTACCCTTGCTAGATTATCTATCATATATTTCTCCTTAAATATTTCGCTATTGCCCAGTACACTTTATTGATGAGCGATGTGTCTTTTCAGATCTTCCTAATAATTCAGAAGCACGCAACAAACACACTGCATATACTATGCCAAAAGATGACTCATTCTCTTTTTAATAAAAAAACAATTCATTTATATCAATATCTTATGGGAAATTGATCTTTAATTTATACGTAAAAAGGTAAATACACAGAGAAAATAAGGAGGAAGATAAAATTTGGATGGTTTAATATAATTTTTATCAATTAACAAAAAATTGAAATGTCTTGTTAAAAAAACATCGTCAAAATAGCGACAATCATATTTATAAATCGGCAATTATTGCTTCACTGGGGGATTTTTTGTTAAATGTGGCTTATAAATATACTTCATTAATAGCATTGAATATTATTTATATTAGTTTCTACTTAGCCAATAGCGGATAATATTCAATCAATTTAACTCTGGAAATATCTTATTTCGGCCTGCATGTTTTGCTTGGTATAGGTATTTATCTGCATTGTTAATTGCTTCATCAATACTACTATTAATATCAAGTTGTGAAATTCCCATACTAACAGTGATATGCACCCTTTTATTTTTATACATTAGCTTATGCTGCTGTAATGCTTGTTGAATTTTCTGCCCAATAATATAAGCATTTGCAATACTGGTTTCAGGGAGAATAAATAAAAATTCTTCACCCCCCCATCGAGCAACACAGTCTTGCTCTCGAATTTGGCTTTTGAAAAGCTCAGAAAGTGCAGTCAGTGTTTTATCTCCAAAATTATGACCATATTTATCATTAATTTTTTTGAAGTAATCAATATCACAAATAATTAACCCTACTGGATTTTTATTTCTGAGCATTTTTTTTTGTTCATATTGAAGCATGTTGAGTGCATCTCGGCGATTAGAAAGTTTTGTTAACGGATCAAAACGTGCCAATAATTCATATTTTTTACTTAATTCTAAAATCTGAGCATAAGACTGTTGCCTGGAGATTTCATATAATGCAGACAAAAATGTTACCGTTGAAAAGGATAAAATTAAACGAATCTTAAACTCTGCGGTGTATTGTGCGTGTTCTATGACATTTTGTGGGAGATATAAGATTACAATAATTACAATCATGAATGCTAATAAGTCAATCAAGCCTCTTTTAAATCCATGTATAAATACTGAAACGGGTGCTGCGATAAAAATCCACAAGGGGCCCGTATTTTCTACTCCTCCATGATAAGTTAAATAGAACATCAAAATGTAAAGAGAATACAAAACGATAGAAGAACTCAAGTCAAGGTTATTTTTGAGCGTGATAAAGTAATAACTTGATACATAAATAAAGCTAGCAAAACTAAGGATGATTCCCAAAGTAAAATTTTCATTAAAAAACGCAACTAATGCCATGAACGCAGTAATACTCATACCAACCAAAGAAAATATTTTTATAATTTCAGATTGATAAAAAATGGCATTCTTTTTTTCTTGATATTTTAATTTCATCAAAAATTAACCTTAATTAAACAAATGAATAAAAAATAATAAGATCCTTTATTTATAGACTAAGACAGCAATAATAGCTATTTTACTCAATCCGTCTATCGAGAATATTAATTAGATTTATCACAGGTAATCAAACCAATACGGTATTGCTATTTCAGTGTGAAATCACCTTACAATCGTAAACTGTTACTTCAATAATTTCCCTTATTGATATTGCCCCCGTTAGTTAGTCCGAGTTAAGGTTATTTAATAAGATACTGTTACAAATAATATACCGATAAATGTATTTTACTTTGACTTTGCACATTTTGTGCACATTACTGATGTATAATTTCAAGGCTTTAAATATAGATTTAAGAAAACTACATTTTAGCGAACAGAGAAATTAATTCTCATATTCAATGTTATTATTTTCCAAAGAGACACCATATAATGAAAATCCACAATAAACTCTTTTTAATGTTATTTAGCTTTAGCTTATTATTGGTGACCGCTTTAGTAATATTGATGCAATGGAGTATCGGCCGTGGAATGATTGAATATGTTAATACTAAGGAAGTAGAAGCATTAACACCGCTAGTAGTAACACTACAACAAGAGTACCAAACAACAGGTGATTGGTCGTCACTGCAAGGTGAAGATAAAATATTTGGCAGTTTAATCTTCAAACAACTTCAAAATAGCCAAACTGACTCCTCACAGAAATTACCAAATAATAAACCCAGGCAGAATGGTAATTTACCACCAAACTTCCAGAAAAGGCCCCCTGGTCCACCTAATCGCCAAGGTGAACGCCAGTTACCACCGAAACAAGGGCCTGATGCTTTTCCTCCTAGAATGCAACCGTCTTATGCGTTACTTGATAATCAAGAAAATGTCGTCGCCGGTCATTATATTAATGACATTGAATACACTAAGATGCCTATCATTATCGACGAAATTAGCGTTGGTTATTTGGCAATATCTAAGCATAAACAAATCGGAAATGGCTACGAGCTTGATTTCATCAAACAGCAACAAAAGTATCTGTGGATCATTGGTCTTATCACCATGCTACTGGTGGCATTAGTCACATTACCGCTTGCTCGTCATTTAGTACTGCCCATCAAATTGATTATTAATGGCATGCATAAACTAACGCAAGGACAATATGATCAGCATGTAGATTTGAAAAGAAAAGATGAAATTGGAGATCTCATTCGTGATTTCAATGAATTATCGATAACGTTAGACAAAAATGAAAATGCACGTAAACGCTGGTTGGCAAATATTTCACACGAATTACGTACACCTGTTGCTATTTTACGTGGCGAATTAGAAGCAATGATTGATAATGTACGTCCTCTCAATATACAAAACATTGAGTCTGCAAACGATGAAGTGAAGCACCTACAGTATTTAATTGATGATTTACACCAATTAACCAGTGCTGACATTGGTGGTATGCACTATCGCAAGAATACAGAAAATATTGCCTTATGGTTAAAGTCAGAAGTCAAAAAGTACAATAGTTACTTAGCAGATGCAGGCATTAAGCTAACAATCGAAATTAGTAATTCACCACTCAAAGCATTTATTGATACCTCCAGAATGTGCCAACTTTTTGATAATTTAATCAATAACTGCATTAAATATGCGCAAGCAAATATGGTTAAAATTTCATTAATATCGGATCAAACCACAACACCCCCAACAGCGATTATTAAAGTCGAAGATGACGGTGTCGGCGTTCCAGAAAAACATCTTAGCAATTTATTTGAATATTTATATAGAGTAGAAGATTCTCGAAATCGTAAAACAGGTGGTTCTGGATTGGGGCTATCGATATGCGCTCATATCGTGTCAGCACATCAAGGAACAATTATCGCCGAAAAATCTGATTTGGGTGGATTGTCGATAGTCATTACCATCCCCTGTGAATAGTTTTTATCATTAATATGTCCATAATTAATTTTTTAATAAGTCTATTCTCCTTTCTAAATTAATAGACAAACAGACCAAGGAATACCAAATGTCACATTCAATTTTGATTGTTGAAGATGAAATTAAACTTGCAAACTTATTAGCAGATTATTTCAAACTAACTGAGTATGAACCGACTTTGATTCATCATGGTAATGAAGTGATCGATTGGGTGAAGTCTCATCAACCCGATGCAATTTTATTAGATATCATGTTACCAGGAAAAGATGGCATACAATTATGTAGAGAAATTCGTCAATTTTCTAATGTGCCTATTTTGATGGTGACAGCCAAAGTAGATGAAATAGATAGGTTACTGGGTTTAGAGCTTGGTGCTGATGATTATATTTGCAAACCATTTAGTCCTAGAGAAGTCGTTGCTAGAGTTAAAGCGGTGTTAAGAAGAACGGAAAGAATAGAGAATAATGATAGTTTATTATCACTTGATGAGCACCGTTTAGTTGTTCATTATAATGGTCAAGAAATATCACTGACCTCTGTTGAATTTCAACTCTTGAAACCGTTATTTGGAAAACCAGGCAGAATATTTACCCGAGAACAATTGATGAATAATATGTATTCAGATAATAGAATTGTTAATAACAGGACGATTGATAGCCATATCAAAAAATTGCGCAGAAAATTAGCAGATATTAGCGATGGCGCTGATTTAATACAATCCGTATATGGTGCAGGATATCGCCTTGTTTTTTAATTGAATTAGCGCGGTGATGACATTTAAAAATGGCAGTAACTTGGTTTACTGCCATCATTTAATTGATCGGGTTAAAAGTATGAACGGGTAAAGTGTTATTTATGCGTCAATTAACCAGCCGTTTTCAACAGCTAAATCGATTTGTGAACAAGCATATTGCCAAAGTTTCGGCGTACTTGCTTGCAAATAGCTATTACGATCCAGTACTTGCTGTTTTTTAATGGAATGAACAACCCAGCTACCGCCTTGATTAGCCATATTTTGAAATAAAGGTAAAATTCTATCCATTGCTTTTGCGAATTGTGCATCGTGACTTTCAGCGAGTTCAAATTCAATCCAAAGCGCTTTCATTTCCGCCCCTTGTTGCGCTGGTAATAAACCAAATAATCTATCAGCAGCTGCCAGTTCCTTTTTAGCTTGTTCTTCATGATGATGAGACTCAGCAAAAGCGAAGAGATCACCGGCATCTATTTCAATAATATCGTGTATTAAAAGCATTCTTGTAATTCGATTAATATCAATATCATGCTCTGCGTATTGATGTAAGACTTGTGCGACTAAAGCGATATGCCAACTATGTTCAGCACTGTTTTCATAACGATTATTATCATCTTTTACTGTTGTTTGACGATAAATTGCTTTTAATTGTTCAATCTGGAATAAAAAATTTAATTGCTGTTGTAATTCGTTCATGAATATCCTGTTATTTGTAATAAAGTTAGGCTGTTTTACACGCTAATTTATAATAATTATTGTCATTAAAATCAAAGTCTTTGATAACTAGCAATGGCGTTTTATTAATATGGGCTTGGTAAGAACGAGGATTAATTTTATTAATAAAAGTAACCATAATAGGATATCGTTTAGACATTTCTTTTAATGAATAATTAAAAATATGTTCAAAAACTCCTTTCCCTCGAACGGATTTATCAACACAAACAGGACCATATTGATAAGAGTTCTCGATGTGAATTTTGTCACCGCAGCATAATGAATCATGCAAGTTGTCTATCATAAATCGAAACATCGGCCATTGTGACCAATATGCCCAGGATGCAGCCATTGCATAGGCAACTATTTTTTTATCGATACGCGCAACAAATAATCCATTCTCTTGCTCAATTAAACCGGTTAAATGCGCCTTAGTAAATGCTGTTGTAATGAAGCCATCGACTTTATCTTCTTCTTTAATAGAGTCAATTTGATAGCAATAATGTAAAGCTAATACTTCATCGATATCTTCTAATGTTGCACTTTGTAATTCAATATCCATATTCACCTTTTTATAAAAATAATTTATTTAAGAAGTTATGACACATCAGAGATTTCAACTCTATTTTTTCCTAAATTTTTAGCATTATATAAATTCAAATCCGCACGATTGATTAATTCAATTTTGGTTTCATTAAGCTGTTTTTGTGCCACACCAAAACTCGCACTAATTGTTAATTCAACATCACCTATAGTGATAATTTTCGTCGCAATACGCACCCTTAATCGTTCAGCAATATCAGAGGCATTCGTGAGCGTCGTATTAGGTAACAATAAAATGAATTCTTCACCGCCCCAACGACAAAGTAAATCACACTCTCTTCTACCTTCTAACAAAACATCAGAGACTGTTTTTATGATTTCATCACCGGCATTATGGCCATATTTATCATTTACTTTTTTAAAATCATCAATGTCCAGTAGAACCAATGAGACAGGCGCCTCAGACTTTCTGGTTATAAAATCAAAATAGGCGTCTAAAGCCTGACGAGTCGATGCTTTAGTTAAAGTGTCTGTGGTTGCTAAGGTTTCAATTTGATTTTGGTATTTACTTAAAATACGATTTGCTAATAGCATTAAAGAAAATGTGATGATGAGACCTAATATAATATTACGCCATAGGGTATTCATCAGTTCCTCTTGCCCTTCTAACTCACTTTGTTCAACAATCAAAAACCAGTTAAATTCAGGCACAAAACGGCTATCAACATAAACCGTATGAAGTCCGAGGTTATAAGATAAGTTCATATAGTTATTATTTAAAATTTGTGACGCAAATTGATTGATACCATTACTTTCATCTAAACGACTTGCACCGTTATAAGCAGTGCCACTTAATCGGATTAAGCCATCCTGATCAGTAAAATAAATGTTACGATTGTATTTTTGTTGATATTTTTCAATCAAGCTTTGCACTTTGTTTACGGTTAAGCCAACACCAATTAAGCCGATAAATTGGTCGTTAAAATCCTTCACTTTGTAATTAACATATACCACGGTGCGACTGTTATCTGCACTATCAACATCGATATTAATTTCATAATTTTCAGTTTCGGGTAACTGTCGCGCTCTAAAATACCACTTGTCTTGACTATCCTTTTCCTTGACCGTTTTTAATACACCACTGGAATGATAATATTTTCGGGTTTGTTCAGAAACAAAAAAGCTTGTTTCTGCACCATAAGTTTTTTGAATTTCACTTAAATAATCAACAATTAATTGTTCATTATTTTCACCTTCAATTATCCAGTTTCTTACAAAAGTATCTTGTGCCATTAACGAAGAAACAAATACTGGCCTCAGTAAATCACGCTGTATTTCTGAATAAATATTATCCCCTGTTAAAGGTAATGTATTGTGAGATAGCTGATAACTTAATGAGTTATGCGCAACAATATAACTGGTGTAACTTATGACGATGAAAGCAATAGTTAATATAAATGAAAGCATTGTAATAATACGTTTTTTCATTTTATTGAAAGGTGAAATTAACATCAGAATCCTAATAAAATATCTTATAAGATGATTATAGCGTGGTTTAACATTGTAATTATGAATTCCTTTATTTTTATGTAAAGAATAATAGAATTCCTATCAATGATAGTTAACATTTTTAATATTCAAATACATTTCGACACGCATTTTTGTCATCAGCCAGTTTAACCAAACCTAACTTTCATTTACGATCAATAATCAAAATCTCTTTAAAGCTATCGATAACTATGCGATTTCTGACTTGCTGGCATAACTCGCTTAACATCGACAAGTATTTAATCTTAAGATGGAAAATAAAATGCCAACTGTTAGCCCATTATCAAAATCTTACACTGATTTAATCGAATCCCTACAACAATGCATTGACACTAAACGCATCATTACAGATCCCACTCTTATGTTTGCCTATGGAACGGATGCTAGTTTTTATCGTTTGGTTCCTAAAATCGTTTTACAACTAAAAGATTTGGATGAAGTCATTTTTACGTTAAAAGCGTGCTACCAAAAAAACATACCAGTAACGTTTCGGGCAGCTGGCACGAGTCTGTCAGGGCAAGCATTATCAGACTCAGTATTAATAACACTTACCCACCATTGGCGTAATCATAAAATATTGGATGATGGTCATCAAATCTTATTACAACCGGGCATCATCGGTGCACAAGCTAATAAATTACTTGAGCCATACCATCGTAAAATAGGTCCCGATCCAGCTTCGATTAATACTTGTAAAATTGGTGGCATTGCGGCAAATAATTCTTCGGGAATGTGCTGTGGAACCGCTCAAAATAGTTACAATACACTGGTCGGCATGTCGGTCGTTCTGGATGATGGCACGTTATTAGAAACATTAAACCCTGATAGTGTTACAGCGTTCAAAATTAGCCACAAAGCGTTATTAGATGAGCTTTCATTATTAGCTAAAGAGTGTAGAGATAATCAAGTACTTGCAGATAAAATAAGACATAAGTATCGACTAAAAAATACCACGGGTTATAGCCTCAATGCCTTGATTGATTACACTGATCCTATCGATATTTTACAGCACCTTTTTATTGGCTCAGAAGGAACATTAGGCTTTATTGCTGATGTGACTTACAGAACAGTGCCAGACCATCAACATAAAGCAACGGGTTTATATTTATTTTCAAATATTGAAGAGACCTGTCTTGCTGTCAGCGCACTTAAACACACAACGGTAGCTGCAGTTGAATTAATGGATAATCGTTCATTAATTTCAGTGGCAGACAAACCTGGCATGCCTGCATTTATTACCCAACTTATTGAAGATAAAAACAGTGAATCTGCCGCTTTATTAATTGAAATACACGCACATTCAGAAGAAAACTTATTACAACAAAAGAATGATATTGAAACATTGCTCAATCAACATTCTCCGACTCAGCAAGTTGATTTCAGTAATGACTTGAAAATATACCAACAATTATGGGCAATCCGAAAAGGGTTATTTCCTGCCGTTGGCGCTGTGCGTGAAGCCGGAACAACGGTCATTATTGAAGATGTCGCTTTTCCCGTTGAGCAACTTGCTCCCGCAGTAAGAGATTTAGAGTTGTTATTTAAAAAGTACCATTACCATGAAGCCATTATTTTTGGTCATGCATTAGACGGTAATCTTCATTTTGTATTTACGCAGGCCTTTGAAACCAAATCTGAAATTGAGCGTTATAGTGGTTTTATGAACGAGGTAACTAAGCTGGTTGCGGTGGATTATCAAGGATCATTAAAAGCAGAACATGGTACTGGGCGTAATATGGCGCCTTATATTGAACTTGAATGGGGTAAAGATGGTTTTGAACTCATGCAAAAAATTAAGATCATTTTTGATAGAAAAACCATTTTAAATCCAGGTGTGATTATCAACTCCGATGAAAATTGTCACCTCAATGACTTAAAGTTAATGCCTTCTGCGGATGAACTGATTGATAAGTGTATAGAATGTGGGTTTTGTGAACCGGTATGTCCTTCACAATCACTTTCATTAACGCCTCGTCAACGTAATACCGTATATCGAGAAATTAGTCGCCTTAAAACAACCAATGAAGATCCTGCTCGTTTGTTAGAAATGGAAAAATCATTTAAGTATCTTGGAATAGATACCTGTGCGGCAACAGGACTTTGTGCAGAACGATGCCCCGTTGATATCAATACCGGGGATTTAATTCGTAAACTTCGCTCGACTCATTCTCCTATGGCAAACTTGATTGCTAAATGGAGCAGCGACCATTTTTCAACTGTCAGTAAAGCAACACAATTAGGATTATCTGCTGCCAACGCCACACAAGGCTTAATTGGCAGTGAGAATATGTCTCGAATAAGTGCTTATAGTCATAAGTTAAGTGCAGGTAAAATCCCCTTATGGACACCTTCGATGCCTAAAGCAGCAGGTAAGATAAAAATCTTTTCTATTAAAAATTCTAACGATAAAAAAGTGGTTTATTTTCCAAGTTGTGCT
>TARA_R110001583_G_scaffold46314_3_pt1 | contig 18114 bp, 11 predicted proteins | sample TARA_R110001583 | Tara Oceans TARA_R110001583 (sample SAMEA4398432) | marine metagenome | biome: Polar Biome; feature: [MES] marine water layer (ENVO:01000295) within the mesopelagic zone...; material: water (ENVO:00002006), including particulate matter (ENVO:01000060) such as...... | reverse complement strand
GCCAGTATGAGTTCATTTGCTCTGGCATTATTATTCGTATTAATATGGATGATATTCTATTACGGAAAAGCTGGTGCTTTTGCAGATGTTGCTTTAGCTGTAAACTTATTGTTTATTTTTGGAATTTTAACTGCATTTGGAGCTGTACTTACATTGCCAGGTATTGCCGGTATTATTTTAACAATAGGGATGTCTGTTGATGCTAACGTAATTATCTTTGAAAGAATAAAAGAAGAGTTAGATAAAGGAAAAGGATTAAAAGCAGCAATTAGTCACGGATTTAGCTTTAAAGGAGCATTATCTGCAATTATTGATGCCAACATTACCACAATGTTAACAGGGGTTATATTATATGTATTTGGAACAGGACCTGTTAAAGGTTTTGCTTACACTTTAATGGTTGGTATTGTAACTTCATTATTTACTGCTATTTTTATTACTCGTCTATTAATTGACTGGTATGCTGCAAAAGGAAAATTATTCACTTTTAATACAAATATTACAAAAAATTGGTTTAAAAGAATTGATATTGAATTCTTGAAAAACCGTAAAATAGCTTATATAATCTCTGGATTAATAATTGTTATTGGTATAGGATCTTTAGTAACAAACGGCTTAAATTATGGAGTAGATTTTGTTGGAGGTAGATCTTACGTTGTTAAATTTGATAAAACTACAATCCCAACAGATGTAGCAAATACGCTTAAAGATGCTTTTGGAAGTGCTCCTGAAGTTAAAACATATGGTGAAGCTAGTCAATTAAAAATAACAACAAAATATAAAATTGAAGAAGAAGGAAATCATATCGATGATGAGGTACAAAACTTATTATTTGCTGGCTTAAAACAATATTTACCTGAAGGTTTAACTTTAGACCAATTTAAACCTGGTTATGAAGGTGAAGGTAAAGTTGGTATTATGAGTACAATAAAAGTTGAACCAACTATTGCAGATGATATTAAAACAGCTGCAGGCTGGGCTATTATTGGATCATTATTAGTTGTATTCTTATATATTTTATTGCGATTTAAAAAATGGCAATATAGTTTAGGTGCTGTAGTTGCAGTTTTTCATGATGTTTTAATTGTATTAGCAATTTTCTCTTTATTCCATAAAATTTTACCTTTCGATATGGAAATTGGACAATCATTTATTGCCGCCATATTAACAGTTGTAGGTTATTCATTAAATGATACTGTGGTTATTTTTGATAGAATCCGTGAATTTACGGGAATTCATACTTCTTGGAAATTTTCAGAAATTGTAGATAAAGCATTAAGTAGTACTTTAGGTAGAACAATTAATACATCTCTAACAACTTTAGTTGTTTTATTAGCAATTTTCCTTTTTGGAGGAGATTCTATTAAAGGATTTATGTTCGCTTTAATTATCGGGGTAGTTGTTGGTACCTACTCATCATTATTTATCGCATCTCCTATAATGTTTGATACCGTTAAAAAATTAGGAACTAAAGAAAAAAAATAAAAGTTAAATCTAATTAGGTTTTATTAAAACCGTTTTGACATTTCAAAACGGTTTTTGTATTTCAAATTAGCAAATAAATTAAAATAAAATCAGTTTTTATATATTGATTCTTAAATTTGTAGCAAATTAAAGCAATGAGCATTATTAAATTACACGATAAATATTTCAAATCTTATATTTCTGAGCAACAAATAGACGCAGCTATACAATCTATTGTAAAACAAGTTTATGAGGATTGTAAAGATGAAACACCTATTTTTATTGGAATTTTGAACGGCTGTTTTATGTTTGTTGCAGATTTTGTGCGCAAATATCCAGGAAAATGTGAAGTCTCTTTTGTAAAACTTTCATCATATGAAGGCACAAACTCAACTGGAAAAATTAAGCAACTTGTAGGAATTAATGAAAATTTAGAAAATAGAACCGTAGTTATTTTAGAAGATATTATTGATACAGGAAACACACTTCAAGAAATATATGAAATCTTTAAAGACAAAAAATTAAAACATCTTAAAATTGCAACACTTTTCTTTAAGCCTGATGTGTTTAAAAAAGAATTACACATTGATTATATTGGAATCCCTATCCCAGATAAATTTATTGTTGGGTATGGTTTAGATTATGATGGAATAGGAAGAAATTTTGCTGAAATTTATCAACTTACAACACCTACTACTATGAAAAATATCGTATTATTTGGCCCTCCTGGCGCAGGAAAAGGAACTCAAGCTGATTTATTAAAAGAAAAATACAACCTAATGCATATCTCAACAGGTGATGTATTTAGATACAATATTAAAAATGAAACTGCGTTGGGTTTATTGGCAAAATCATATATGGATAATGGTGATTTAGTCCCTGATGAAATCACAATTGATATGTTAAAAGCTGAAGTTGAAAAAAATAATGATGCAAATGGCTTTATTTTTGATGGATTTCCAAGAACAGAATCACAGGCTGCGGCTTTAGATGCTTTTTTAGAAGAAAAAGGTGAAGCAATAAATGGAATGGTAGCTCTTGAAGTTTCTGAAGACCTATTAGTTCAAAGACTTCTTGAACGTGGTAAAACTAGTGGTAGATCAGATGATCAAGATGAAAGTAAAATACGTAATCGTTTTAATGAATACAATACAAAAACTGCAATTCTAAAAGATTACTATCAAGCCCAAAATAAATATTTTGGAGTTAACGGCGTTGGTGCCATTAATGACATAACAAAACGTTTAAGCGACGTTTTTGACAAACTTTAATTTTTATTTATTTGCCTCTTACACAGAGAAGTTAATTAAGTAAGAACATAAAAATAATTATAAAAGTAACTAACAAATAAACAGGTTCCTGTCTTTTCAGGAAAACAAGAAAAAATGACAGAAGGAAATTTTGTTGACTACTTAAAGGTTTATGCCAGTTCTGGAAGCGGAGGTGGTGGATCAACACATTTACATAGAGAAAAATATATTACTAAAGGAGGTCCTGATGGTGGTGATGGCGGACGTGGTGGACACATTATTGTTCGTGCAGATCGCAATTTATGGACACTCTTCCATCTAAAATTTAATAAACATTTTAGAGCAGAATCAGGTGGGCACGGTAGTAAATCAAGAAGTACAGGTAAGGATGGATCAGATGTATATATTAATGTTCCATTTGGTACAATAGTTAGAGATATTGAAACTCAAGAAATAATTTTTGAAATCACCCCAGAAAACACTGAACAAATATTATTGCCAGGTGGTATGGGTGGCCTTGGAAACTGGAATTTTAGAACTTCAACACTCCAAACTCCTCGATTCGCTCAGCCAGGTATTGATGGGCAAGATGCTTGGTTTCAATTCGAATTAAAATTATTAGCTGATGTTGGTTTGGTTGGTTTTCCAAATGCAGGAAAATCTACTTTATTATCAGTTTTAACAGCTGCTAAACCAAAAATTGCAGATTACGCATTTACAACATTAAAACCCAATTTAGGAATTGTTCAATACAGAGATTACCAAACTTTTGTAATGGCAGATATTCCTGGAATAATTGAAGGAGCAGCTGAAGGAAAAGGGTTGGGAATTCGATTTTTACGCCATATTGAAAGAAATTCCGTTTTATTATTTTTAATTCCTGCAGACTCTCCAAATGTTGAAAAAGAATATAAAATTCTTTTAAATGAATTAAAACAACACAATCCAGAATTGTTAGATAAAACTAGATTACTAGCTATTTCTAAATCTGATATGTTAGACGATGAGTTAAAAGCAGAATTAAAAAAGGAATTACCAAAAGGTATTCAAACTTTATTTATTTCATCCGTAGCTCAACAAGGTTTAGTTGAATTGAAAGATGCCCTTTGGGCAACGCTAAATGATTAGTAATTAGTTTATTAAAATTATTGGTAACGTAAATTCTGTAGCAACTGGGATTCCCCTTTTAATTGCTGGTTTTAAAATTGGCAAATTATTTATACCTGCTAAAATTAGACTATCGATAGTTGGTATTTGTAATTGAATAAAGGTTGATGCCTCTAATTTAACTAACGAAACTTCTCCATTATTATCAACTTTTAATTTAACTAAAATTGTATCATTTACTTTTTTAGTTACCATTATATTACTTGCAACTAGAGAAGCATAAATATGTTCGGATAATTTTATTTGCGAACATATTTTTTGTTTTTCCTCTGAAATCAAACTATCACACAAAGGAAATAGGGGAAAAACATCAACTGAATTAAAATCTACAATTGTATCGATTACTTTATCCTTGGGCAACTCTTTTTTTTCAAAAAAATTACACGAATAAAAGAAAAGTAAACAGTAAACAATTATAAAAATATGTTTGTTCATCTCTTATTTTTAATATGTGAAAATACAATTTTTTTCGATAAAATCAATCTAGATTTAAAATGCTAAATTTGACATAAAAATAACTATTGATGTATAGATTTCAATGATTATTAAGCTAAAAAAATAATTATTGACATTATTGGATTTATTTTTGACACTTTTGCACTAATTATAATACTACTAATATTTTATATTTGCCTCATTAAAACACAATAATACATGAAATTTGGACATTTTGATGATTCTCAAAGAGAATATGTAATTACAAATCCTAAAACCCCTTATCCTTGGATTAACTATTTAGGAAATGAAGATTTTTTCTCTTTGATATCTAACACAGCGGGTGGATATACTTTTTACAAGGACGCAAAATTTAGGCGATTAACAAGATATAGATATAATAACGTACCCACCGACGATGGAGGACGTTATTTTTATATAAAAGATGGTGACACAACTTGGTCGCCAAGTTGGAAACCTTGTAAAACAGACCTTGACAAATACGAATGTCGTCATGGAATGAATTACACAACTATAGAAGGTGTAAAAAATGGTGTTACTGCAAAGGCGTTATTTTTTGTTCCTTTAAAAACTTGGGCAGAAGTTCAAAAATTGACATTAACAAATAACAGCAATGAGGTTAAAAAACTTAAAGTATTTTCCTTTGCTGAATGGGCACTATGGAACGCTGCTGCTGATATGGAAAACTTTCAACGTAATTTTTCTACTGGAGAAGTTGAAATTGAAGATTCTGTAATTTATCATAAAACAGAATATAAAGAACGAAGAAATCATTACGCATATTACTCAGTAAACACACCTATTCAAGGTTATGATACTGATCGTGAAACATTTTTTGGGTTGTATAATGGTTTTCATGAACCGCAAGTTGTTGAAGCAGGAAAACCAGGAATGAGTGTTGCTCACGGCTGGTCTCCAATTGCCTCTCACTATATTGAAGTAGAATTACAACCAGGAGAATCAAAAGAATATGTTTTTGTTTTAGGATATGTTGAAAACAAGGAAGATGAAAAATGGGAATCTAAAAACGTTATCAATAAAACCAAAGCAAAAGAAACTATTTCCAAATTTAATACCGTTGAAAAAGTAGATGCTGCTTTAGCAGAATTACGTACTTATTGGGATAATTTATTAAGTGTTTACACCATCGATTCTGGGGAAGAAAAATTAGATAGAATGGTAAATATTTGGAATCAATACCAATGTATGGTTACTTTCTGTTTTTCTCGCTCTGCTTCGTATTTTGAGTCTGGAATTGGGCGTGGAATGGGATTCCGAGATTCTAACCAGGATTTAATTGGTTTCGTACATCAAATTCCTGAAAGAGCAAGAGAACGTATTATAGATATTGCTTCAACACAATTTCCTGATGGCGGTTGTTACCATCAATATCAGCCTTTAACTAAAAAAGGAAATAATGATATTGGAGGTGGATTTAACGACGATCCAATGTGGTTAATTTTAGGGACTACAAGCTACATTAAAGAAACTGGAGATTTTAGTATTCTTGATGAAATGGTTCCTTTTGATAATGATATGAGTATTGCTCGTACCCTATTTGACCATTTATCTGTTTCATTTGACCACGTAATTAACAATTTAGGTCCACACGGATTACCATTAATTGGACGTGCCGATTGGAATGACTGTTTAAATTTAAACTGTTTTTCAAATGACCCTAACGAATCCTACCAAACAACTGAAAATCAATCTGAAGGGACAAAAGCGGAATCTCTAATGATAGCTGGTTTATTTGTTGTTTATGGTAATGATTTTATAAAATTATGTAAAAGAGTTGGAAATGAAGCTGAAGCGGCACGTTGTCAACTACATGTAGATGCTATGGTTGATGCCGTGAAACAACATGGTTGGGATGGAGAATGGTTTTTACGTGCTTATGATTATTATGGGAATAAAATTGGAAGTGACGAAAACGAAGAAGGCAAAATATTTATCGAATCTAATGGCTGGTGTACAATGGCAGGAATTGGTAAAGAAGAAGGTTTAATTGAAAAAGCGTTAGATTCTGTAAAAGAGCGTTTAGATTGTGAACATGGTATTGTTTTAAACAACCCTGCTTTTACAAAATACTATATTGAATACGGAGAAATTTCGAGCTATCCTCCAGGTTATAAAGAAAATGCGGGTATATTTTGCCATAACAATCCTTGGATTATGATTGGTGAAACTATAATTGGACGTGGAGATCAGGCTTGGGAATATTTTAAAAAGATTTGTCCTGCGTATTTAGAAGATGTGAGTGAATTACACAGAACAGAACCTTATGTTTATTCACAAATGATTGCTGGAAAAGATGCTTTTAAACCTGGTGAAGCCAAAAATTCTTGGTTAACTGGTACTGCATCTTGGAATTTTTATACAATTACACAATATATTTTAGGAATTCAACCAGATTATGATGGTTTAAAAATAGAGCCTTGTATTCCAAAAGATTGGAAAGGATTTAATGTAACTCGTAAATTTAGAGGAGCTACTTATAATATTAAAGTTATAAACGAAAACGCAGTATGTAAAGGTGTTTCAAAAGTAATTATTAACGGAAAAGAACAAAGTTCTAATGTGCTGCCAATTTTTGCTGATGGAAAAACGCACATTGTGGAGATTGTTATGTAATTAATACAATTGTATTAATTCTAAGAGGCTGTCTAAAAAGTAAAATATTCGTCAACCTGAAATAAATTCAGAATGACATTTTTCAATGCTTTTTAGACAACCTCTTTTATTTTTATTAATCTACTATTTCACGTGAAATTTCTAAAAATATCTTTTTAGTATAAATTTGAAAACTATATTATATATTAGCTTATGGATATTTTTCTTTTAATCTTAGGCTTTTTATTTATTATTTTAGGGATTTTAGGTGCTGTTTTACCCGTTTTACCAGGTCCAATAACCAGTTGGGTTGGACTTTTATTATTGCATTTTACTACAATAGTTCCAATGAACTATACCTTTTTGACAATAACTTTTTTAGTTGCATTTATCGTTTGGTTGATAGATTATTTTATTCCCGCCATGGGAACAAAAAAATTTGGAGGAACCCGATTTGGAGTAATTGGAACTATGGTAGGACTCATTCTTGGAATTTTCTTCTTCCCTCCTTTTGGAATTATTATCGGCCCTTTTCTTGGTGCTTTTGGAGGTGAAATGATAAAAGATAGCAAAGATTCTAAACGAGCATTAAAAGCTGCTTTTGGTTCTTTTATCGGTTTTCTAACTTCCACCTTTTTAAAATTTATAGCAGCAGTTATTTTTACTGGTTTGTATTTTTCAATTTTCTGGGAATATAAAAATGCTTTTTTTAACTTTTAAATAATTGTCATTCTGAATGACTGAAAGAAAATCAAGAATCTCCACGTTTAATCATGAGATACTTCGTTATCAATCAGTATGACAATTTAATTTCCATTTTGACAAAGCAGAATTGGAATAAAGAACCTCAATAATATTGCATAAAAAAAGCGTCCCGGTTTTTCGGGAAGCTTTCCATTGGTTTAAAAAAACCTATGACGCTTTTAAACGTCAACAACACAACTTATCGCTTTTACACGATACGCAAATATATAATTTTTATTTTGATTACAAATTCTAAACACTTTTTCTTTCTAAATTACCTAAATTTCTGAATTGATTGTATCTTTGCAAACTGGAAATAAAATACAACACCAAAAAAAGGCATTATGCAATTATCACCACTTGAAATAATAAGAAGAGAATCTTTACAAAAATTACGAGATTTAGGCATCAATCCATATCCTGCTGAAGAGTTTAAAACAACCGCTAAAATAAAGGATATCATCAATAATTTCAGTGATTACGAAGGTAAAGAAGTGGTGTTAGCTGGTAGAATGATGAGTCGGAGAATTATGGGAAAAGCCTCTTTTGCTGAATTAAAAGATGCCAGTGGAAGAATGCAAATTTATATAAACCGTGATGAAATTTCTTCAGAAGAAGACCCAACAATGTACAATACTGTATTCAAAAAATTATTGGATATGGGTGATATTATTGGAATTAGAGGCGATGTTTTTAAAACCAAAGTTGGAGAAGAATCTGTAAACGTAAAAGAATTGACGGTACTTTCTAAAAGTTTACGTCCACTTCCAGTTGTAAAAACTGATGCAGACGGAAAAGTACACGATGCTTTTGCAGATAATGAACAAAGATACAGAAGACGTTATGTAGATTTAATAGTAAATGACCACGTTAAAGAAACATTTATAAAACGTACAAAAATCACGAACTCTATGCGTGAGTTTTTTAATAAACGTGATTATTTAGAAGTTGAAACTCCAATATTACAGCCTATTCCAGGAGGAGCTACGGCACGTCCGTTTATGACACACCACAACGCTTTAGATATGCCATTGTATTTGCGTATTGCTAACGAATTATACTTAAAAAGATTAATTGTTGGTGGTTTTGATGCTGTTTATGAGTTTTCTAAAGACTTTAGAAATGAAGGAATGGACAGAACTCATAATCCTGAATTTACGGTAATGGAGTTATATGTTGCATACAAAGATTATAATTGGATGATGAATATGACCGAAGAGTTGTTGGAAAAAGTATCTAATGATACTAACGGAACAACTGAAGTTATGATTGGCGAAAACAAAGTAAGTTTTAAAGCGCCTTATCCAAGAGTACCAATTTTAGAAGCAATAAAAATTCATACGGGTTATGATGTTGCTGGAATGGATGAAATGGAATTAAAAGAAGTTTGCAAAAAAGTAGGTATTGAAGTTGATGAAACTATGGGTGTTGGAAAATTAATTGATGAACTATTTGGTGAAAAATGTGAACACCACTACATTCAGCCAACTTTTATTACAGATTATCCGAAAGAAATGAGCCCACTTACTAAAGAGCACAGAACAAATCCCGCTTTAACGGAACGTTTTGAATTAATGGTAAACGGAAAAGAATTAGCAAATGCATATTCTGAATTAAATGACCCAATTGACCAACGTGAACGGTTTGAAGATCAGTTAAAATTAACTGAAAAAGGTGATGATGAAGCTATGTTTATTGATCAAGATTTTATTCGTGCTTTAGAATACGGAATGCCTCCAACATCGGGAATTGGAATTGGAATTGACCGTTTAGTTATGTTTATGACCAATAATGCATCTATTCAAGAAGTTTTATTTTTTCCTCAAATGAAACCAGAGAAAAAAGCACCTTCCGTAGAATTAAACGAAGATGAGAAATCGTTATTTGAAATGCTTAAAAGAGTTGATAAAATTTTATTAAATGATCTTAAAACTCAAAGTGGTTTCAGCAATAAAAAATGGGATAAAACCTTAAAAGGATTAACAAAACACAACCTCGCAAAAGTAAATAATACTGTTGAAGGCTTGTTTGTTGAGCTTGTATAATTAAAAATTTGTCATTCTTGGTAGGCAGAAACTTCTCAAATACAAAAAAGAGGCTGTCTAAAAAGTAAAATATTCGTCAACCTGAATTTATTTCAGGTTCTCCTAGTCCCTGATTGATTATCAGCATGATGAGATTCTGAAATAAATTCAGAATGACGGGTTTCAATACTTTTTAGGTAGCCTCTTTTTTAGAATCTTATTACAATCCTAACTCTCGTAAAAAAGCTTTATTATTTGGCTCTCTTCCTAAAAATTCTTTTACCAATTTAAGCTCATCCTTTGTACTTCCGCTTCCTAAAATTATATCTCTATATCTAATACCGGTTTCTTTATCCAAAATCCCATTTTCTTCAAAGATTGAAAACATGTCTTGTGCATAAACTTTAGACCACATATACCCATAATAACTTGCCCCATAACCATTTAAATGACCAAATGCCGTTTGAAAATGAGTCCCATCTAGATATGGAGACTTCGGAAACATATCATTTGTTAATTCTTTCAATACATCTGTAGTAGTAATATCGCTTGCCGGATCAAATTTATCATGAAGCGTCATATCATATGTCCCAAATAATACTTGCCCTAAAGCACCAGAACCAGAACCTACATTTTTAGCAGCAAGCATTTTATCAAACAATTCTTTTGGTAATACTTCACCTGTTTCATAATGCTTTGCAAACATTTTTAACGCATCGTAATTCCAAGTCCAGTTTTCAAAAATTTGTGAAGGTGCTTCAACAAAATCACGCGCAACATTTGTACCTGATTGCGATATAAGTTCAGCGTTGGTTACCATTTGATGTAGCACATGTCCAAATTCATGAAAAAACGTATTTACCTGACTGTGGGGCATTAAAGCTGGCTTATCCTCAGTAGCTCTTGGAAAATTACATACCAAACTTGCAGTAGGTATTTGATAACCTTTAGAAGTCATTTTACCGCTTTTAATTCCAAAGCAGGCTGCGTGTCCAAACTTATTATCTCGTGGATGCAAGTCGAGGTAGAATCTTCCTTTTATTTTCCCGTCTTGATATACCTCAAACATTTTTACATCTTCTTGCCATACAGAAGGGTTTTCAACCTCTTTATATTCTAAATCAAATATGGTTTGTGTAATTGTAAAAAGCCCATTTAATACATCATCCAAAGAAAAATATTCCTTCACCAATTCTGAGTCCAATTGATATTTTTCTTCTAATAAAATATTATAATAATAACTGGTCTCCCAGTTATTTAAACTTGTTGCACCACTAACTTTAGATTGTTTTGCCGCTAGAACTTCATCGTAATCTAAGTTTGCTTTTGGAGTTAAATCTTCTTTTAATTTTGTTTCAAATGCCCAAACAGTCTCAGGTGTTTTAGCCATTCTACTTTCCAACCTATATTCAGCAAACGTTTTATAACCCAATAATTCAGCCATTTCTTTTCGCTTTGCCAATAAATTATGCAACACTTCAATATTTTCAGGAAAAGCTCTATTATTATACTTCATATATAATTCCTTTCTTGCAGTATCTGAGTTACTATACTTCATAAAAGGTCCGTAAGAAGGATAACTTAAATCAACTTTATAGGTTCCATCATCTTGCTTCCGTGCAGATTTAAAATCATCAGAAGTACCGTCCATATCTGCTTCACTAACAATTAAATGATCTTTATAATTTGTAATGTTTTGATTAAAAGCATTTCCTATTTCAGATAGTTCATCATTAATTATTTTTAATTTATCACGATCTTCTTTTGATAAAGCAAATCCATTTCTCTCTGCAGATTCAACTTCTTCTTTTACAAATTTAGCTTTGTAACCTGTTAATTCTTTGGCTTCATTACTCAATGAATAACTTTTCATTGCTTTATATAAGTCTTCATTTAAAGACAATTCATTCCCATATTTACCAAGAATAATATTTGATGCATTTGCGCTGCTTCTTACAATTGAATCTGGATGTGTCACAGACATTAAATTTATTGGACTACTAACGCCACCAAACTCCGCATAAATATCATCAATAGCCAGCATTGTATTATCAAATGTTCTTTCAGCATCATCAACTGCTAAAATATTTGCCACCATCTTTTCTATGCGTATTTGAATTAACTCAGTCGCTTCATCCACGTCATCACCATTTATTGAGGCGAAATCAATAACTTCATTGAACTCGTTAAAAAAAGGATTGTTTGTAGGTTCAACCACCTTCTCTTTTTCATTGTAGTTGCAGGAAATTACCATGCAACACATTAATAGTATAATTAATTGTTTCATCTATATTATTTTTAAAAAAATGTATTACTTGTTTATTAATAACATTTGCTAATCTACTAAAAATTAGAATAATTTATATGCTACTCTCTTAAATTAAACCAGAAAAGCCAATCATCATTGAAACTACATTACAAACAAACTTCTCTGTTCTTTAAAATTGAATTAAAAAGAACCTAATTTAACCAAAGTAAATAATGCCAAAAAGGCTTTATTTGTTGAGTTAGTTTAACATACATCAAGCTATAATATATTAAAAGGAGTTATTTATTATTGTTTTTTTAAAGTTATTAATAAGGTTATGGTTCTTTATGTACCTGTTAGACAAAACATTAATTTTTAAATAATTATAATATTTTAGTCAATAAAAACTAAAAAAAAACCTATATTTGATAACCTACTAACTGAACTTAATCTTAAATAAAAGATATTTTCTTTTATTTATTATACACTTAAACTCCAATATTTTTTTCATTAAAACTACTATACAAAAGAATTTGTATAGCTAACTAACTACTAATTAAATTTATTTATTATGATTAAAAAAATGACGTCATCATTGATGATAATAGCTATGGTATTTGGTACTATGCTAACAGTAAAAGCACAAGAAAACTCCTACACCATGTGGGAAAGTATTACACTTACACCGGACAATACAAAACTTAAAACATTGTCCGAAAATATGCGAAAACATAATCAAACCTACCATAAAGATGGTGCTTATAAAGCTTATGTTTATAACATTTCAACAGGACCAAATATTGGTAAAATTGTTTGGGAAATGGGGCCTTTAACCTATTCTCATTTGGATGCTAGACCATCAAATGGTGGCCATGATGAGGATTGGAGAGATAATATTATGCCTTATGTTAAAAAAATGTCTAATGGTGAATATTGGAAAAAAGATAAAAAGCTTTCAAATACAGATATGTTAGATCCAAATAACAATACACACCCATTATTATATATAAGATATTTTGAAATTGTTAAAGGTGAGGGGCATAATACCAATCAAATATTTACGCAAGTAAGTGAAACTCTTAAGGCAATGGATGGCGAAAACCCTTGGAGTCTTTATTACAATGAATTTAGACAAGGAGATTTAGGAAGACATATTGCAAGTGTAAGTCCAATGAAAAGTTGGGCAGAAATGGATGACGATGATGATAATTTTAAAGAAATTTTTATTAAAACACATGGAGAAGGTTCATGGCAACCTTTTCTTGAAAACATGAATGATACGTTTTCAAATAGCTGGGATGAGATATGGAGTTACAACGCTAAAATGAGTGGAAAGTAAGAATATATAAATCGATTGCTAATTAATTAATGAGTTGTTTAACTAAACTTTAGAAATGTTATGCTAAACTTCTTTTTGCAACTCATAAAAATATTAAAAGAGATTGTCTGAATAGTGATGAAAACCGTCATCCTATGTTTTATTATTAGTTGAGGAAAATTTCACTTTTTAGACAGTCTCTTTTATTTCTATAAATGGGATTGTGTTTCTTAACGAACTTAATTATGTAAAATATTAGTTTTAAATTACCATGTTTTAGGCAATAAAAACTTTTATTTGAGCTCCAACTTACTGAACTATCTTCTTAAGTGAAAGATTAAAATTTTTATTTATTATATGTTAAATACCATTTTACATTCCCGCTAATCTGATATATTATTATATTGATTAATTCCTTAAATAAACTCAATAATATATTGAATCCTTTCATTCATAAAAAGTAATTGAAATTAAAAAATAATCTAAAACTTTAAATCATGAAAAAAATAATTACGCTTTTAGGGTGCGTATTTTTACTAATCTGTTTTTCAAATTGTCAACAAAATGTAAAACCAACGCATGACGATGAAACTAGCACGGAAAATAAAGTCAAGGCTGAATTTGGAAATTTTGAAAGCCAGATAAAATACGGTGAGCATCTTGTAACAATTCTTGACTGCAATGTTTGTCATACTCCTAAGAAAATGACAGATCAGGGACCTGTTCTTGATCTGTCATTATTACTCTCAGGACGTCCTATGGAAATTCCCCTAGTTGATATTGACCGTTTGGAAATGGAGAGTAAAGGACTTATCATAACTAGGGATTTGACTGAATGGATAGGACCTTGGGGAGTTTCTTTTGCTGCAAATCTTACGCCGGATGAAACAGGTATTGGTAATTGGACTGAAGAGCAATTCTTTTTAGCAATCCGTAAAGGAAAATATAAGGGATTACAAGAATCACGGACATTACTTCCTCCAATGCCATGGCAAAGCTTCTCATTTATGACAGATTCTGAAATTAAAGCAATTTTTGCCTATTTAAAATCGATCAAACCTATTCATAATATTGTTCCATCATCAATTCCACCAATTAGTGCCGGTAAATAACAATTGGTTTAGAAATTGAAAATTAAAGAAAAAGGTTGTTAAAAAAGTATTGAAACGGTCATCCTGAACCAGCTTACCAGCTGATAGGTTTATTTAAATCTCTTACCACAATGATTAAAAATGGCTAAAAAAATTAAAATCAAGTTAAGTTTGACGTAAAATTAACTTTTTTAGACAACCTAATCTTTTTTCACCTACACTCGTAGATATTCACTTATATGATACCTTAAATTGGTTCCTTCAAATAATATTAAATAAGAGGTACCAACCTCAAAATCAAACACTTTTTGAATTCTTATTAATAATTATTATATTAGTAAATTACTAACTAAATTCTATTATTATGATTAAAACATTGATGTACCATAAAGTTGAAGACTTCACAAAATGGAAAGAAGCATTCGATAAATTTTATGATTTTAGAAAATCTTCAGGAGAGATAAGCTTTTCTGTAGGAACACTTTTCAACGAGTCAAATACTGCCTATGTAATTAACGAATGGAATTCTATTGAAAATTTTAATGCATTTGTGAGCTCATCCAGACTTTCGGATGCAATGAAAGATGCTGGTGTATTAGAACCGCCTCATTCCTTAATATTAGAGGAATTAGCAAAAGGGTAAAAAAGTTATTTCTCAAAAATATCTTTTGAGTTTAAAGGGAATTACTTAATTGTAGTTCCTTTTTTTAATTTCCATAATTTTTATCTTGCTTGTAATGCTAAATAAGTATTTAGTATTACAAATAGTTAATTTAAACAAAATTTGAATCCCCGTAAATTCATATCTTCGAAAAAATTAAAAAATTACATACATGTTTCAAAGATTAAAAGGGTTTTCAAGGGCATTTTGGACAGCAAATATTGTTGAACTGTTAGAAAGAGGTGCCTATTATGGCGTTTTTATTGTAATTACACTTTATTTATCAAGAGTTTTAGGTTTTACAGATATTGAAGCAGCCTGGATTTCAGGAGGTTTTTCAGGAGGTTTATATTTATTACCTACTTTCTCTGGCGCTTTAGCAGATAAAATTGGCTTTAAATATTCGTTAATTATTGCTTTTTCTCTATTAAGTTTAGGGTATTTTGGCTTGGGTGTTTTGCCAACTATTTTAGAATCTGTAGGTTTAGTGGATTATTCAAATGGAATAAAATTTACAGGATTAATTGAATCTTCTCAAAGATGGGCTATTGTTCCAATTATGATAGTTATTATGATTGGTGGTTCATTTATAAAATCTGTAATAACAGGTACTGTTGCTAAAGAAACTACTCCAGCAAATAGAGCTACCGGGTTTTCTATTTTTTATATGATGGTAAATATAGGTGCTTTTTCAGGAAAAACTATTGTAAAACCTTTACGTGCTTCAATGGGAGATATGGGATTGGTTTATATCAATTATTTTTCAACTGCTATGACAATTCTTGCCTTAATAATGATAATTTTCTTTTACAAAAGTGCAAAACACCAAGGTGAAGGAAAAACATTTAAAGAGATCTGGAAAGGACTTATTGGAGTGCTAACAAATATGAGATTAATAACGCTTATTATAATAATAACTGGGTTTTGGATGGTTCAACATCAACTATATGCTACTATGCCAAAATATGTTTTACGAATGGCAGGTGAAGGAGCTTCCCCATCTTGGTATGCAAATGTGAATCCTTTAGTTGTTTTTCTAACTGTTACATTTGTAACTCGAATGATGGCAAGTAAAACTCCCTTATACTCCATGACTGTTGGAATGTTTATTATGCCACTTTCTGCTATTGCAATGGCTTCAGGGAATTGGTTTTCTGGCAGTGAAATCGATCTTGGTTTAATAAGCATGCACCCAATTGCTTTTATGATGATTATTGGTATTGCTTTACAAGCTTTGGCAGAATCCTTTATATCGCCTCGCTTTTTGGAGTTTTTCTCTTTTCAGGCACCAAAAGGTGAAGAAGGTTTGTATCTTGGCTTTAGTCATTTACACTCATTTTTAGCATCTGTTATTGGATTTGGTTTATCTGGTCATTTATTGTCCAAATATTGTCCAGATCCAAAATTATTTGACACGCATCATGACTGGGTATTAGCTGCTAGTAATGCGCATTATATTTGGTATTACTTTGCCGCAATTGCATTAACATCGGCTATTTCATTAATTATTTATGGAAAGGTAATTAAAAAACTGGATGAAAAGGCTACACAATAAAGTTCTTATTTTTTTTTAAAATACATGAAAAGAGGCAGTCTAAAAAGTAACCAAAATTTATTTTGTCAAACAAAGCCTGTCGAAGTTAATACCGATTTTAAGAAGGTTAACATATTTCGACAAGCTCCTATATGACACAGAATTTCACTTTTTAGACAGCTTCCTTTATTCTATTCAACTTTTAAGAATTACAATCGTGTATGTTTAAAAAATTAACAAATCCTTAACTAAAAAACCACTACAAAAACAAGGATTCACAGTAAATTTTAATGCTAAATAGTTATTTTTGATAAAAATCAATTAATTTTTAAAATCAATCTAATTATGAACAATATCCTATTAAATTTTACATATAAGTCTTTGGCAATATGTGGACTATTTATTTTAGTCAGTTGTAATCAAAGCAACGTAAAAGAAAGTGCTATGGAAACTGAAAATACATTATTACAAGAATGGACTGGCCCATATGGAGGCGTACCTGCTTTTGACAAAATGAATCTTGAAGATTTAAAACCTGCGCTAGAAAAGGGTATGGAATTAAATTTAAAAGAAATTGACCAAATTACAGCTAACAGTGAGGCTCCAACTTTTGACAATACAATTGTACCAATGGAAAAAGCTGGAAAGGAACTAGAACGTGTATTTAATTTTTATGGTTTATGGAGTTCAAACATTTCCTCACCTGAATTTAGAACAATTCAAGGAGAAATGGCTCCTATTCTTTCTGATTTTAGTTCAAAAATTTCACAAAATTCAGAGCTTTTTAAACGTATTAAAACTGTTTATGGCAATTCTTTAGAAACTCCTTTAGAAGCAGATAAACAGCGTGTTGTTCAACTAACATATGAAGGTTTTGCAATGAATGGCGCTGAGTTAAATGCCGAAAAAAAATTAAGATACGCTGCAATAAACAAAGAGCTTTCAACACTTTACACCAATTTTGCAAACAATGTATTAGCTGATGAAGAAAATTATGTTGAATACTTAACAAAAGATCAACTAAGTGGTTTATCAGAATCTATGATTAAATCAATGGCAAAAATTGCTACGGATAAAGGACAGGATGGAAAATATGCGGTTCCAAATACAAGATCATATATGGATCCATTTTTAACTTATTCAACTGAAAGAGCACTTCGAGAAAAAGTTTGGAATAATTTTTACTCAAGAGGTGATAACGGTGATAAATTTGACAATAATGAAAACGTTGCCAAAATACTTCAACTTAGAAAAGAACGCGTCGCTCTTTTAGGGTATGATAATTTTGGAGACTGGAGATTGCAAAATAGAATGGCAAAAACACCAGAAAATGCAATGACTTTAATGAATGCAGTTTGGCCAGCGGCAATTGCAAGAGTTAAAGAAGAAGTTGCAGATATGCAAGCAGTTGCAAATTCAAACAAGGACAATATAACTATAGCGCCTTGGGATTATAGATTTTATGCTGAAAAAGTAAGAAAGCAAAAATATGATTTAGATTCTGATGAAGTTAAACAATATTTACAATTAGATAAATTAACACA
>TARA_R110001583_G_scaffold25760_5_pt1 | contig 18137 bp, 10 predicted proteins | sample TARA_R110001583 | Tara Oceans TARA_R110001583 (sample SAMEA4398432) | marine metagenome | biome: Polar Biome; feature: [MES] marine water layer (ENVO:01000295) within the mesopelagic zone...; material: water (ENVO:00002006), including particulate matter (ENVO:01000060) such as...... | reverse complement strand
ACCACTTTTTCGGAAAGCAGAATGTCGCGCTCGAAACTATTGCATTGTCCTTGTATGCGAGCAGCGGTGTTTATAGCATCACCATGGTAGGCAATAGATCGTTTAAGATAGCCAACTTCGGCCACCATAATTTTGCCTCCATTTATACCTGCCTTAAATTCGGGCACAAAGCCATAAGTATCTAAATAATATTGCGAACGAGCACTGAGTATGGATTTGAAATGAAAAAAGACACGAATGCAATCGGCCTGTTTAATACCATCATCGTATTTCCAGCTGAGTACGGCTTCGTCTCCTACGTATTGGTAAATTTTAGCGTGGCAAGCCGACACGGCAGGTGTGAGATCTGAAAAGCAATCCTGAATAAGCTCGCTGTATTTTCTGTGTCCTAGCAGTTCTGCATAGGTGGTGGACGACTTTAAATCCATAAAAAGAAAGAGCAAGCGATCTTCTTTAGGTTGGCGATATTTGCCCAATATCAGATTCCATAAAACCCCTTCGCCCAACTTTTTGTTGATGACTTTCACCAAGAAAATTGAAACACTAATGATGTAGGTGAAAATTAAAATGCGCATCAGATTCTTTGATAGGAAGAAATCAACCAGTTTTTGCAGCTTTGCCTGGTCAAAAGACCCTGAAAAGAGTGAGATAGATAGGATGGCTACAATTGAGATAACAACTAATACCAAAATAAGATGCACCACTGAATAGGTGATGATGATATAACCATAGGATTTTGATCGAAGCCTGTTTGAATGACGCTGAATGTAATAGTTGATAAAACCAAAGAGTGTACCCAGCGTAATGCTACTGATAAACATATTGAATCCCTTTATTTTCCTGAGAAGAGGATCACTTGGGAATGGTTGATTGTCATTTATATCGGTGAGTTGAATAAAATTAAAGAAATAGAAGGCTATAATCCACACCAGATTGATGAGCAGAATATCGATGATTAATTTTCTATACTTTGAATTTATTCGAATCATTATTACAGATTTTGGACTAACAAAGCTAAGTAAAAAAAAGACCATAATAATATGGCCTTTCCTAGTTGTTGGCAATATTTATTTCTGATAATGACTGAAAAGTCAAGTACCTCAATAACTATTTATTCTTTTAATAAGGCCTCGTTGAACTTATAGTCTTTGTAGTGCACCTTGTACAGAATACTATAGAAAGCTGGAATAAACACCAGTGTAATTATAGTTCCAAACAGAAGACCGATCATAATAGAAGCCGCCATAGGTTCCCACATTAAACCACCACCTAAGTAAAGTGGAATTAGTCCGAGCGAGGTTGTGAAAGTTGTAAGTAAAATAGGACGGAAACGCTGCAAACAGGCTGCAATTACAGCATCCTGAGTTGACCGCTTTAGTTCATTAATCTCAATCTCTATTCTATCGATGAGGACAATGGCATTGTTAATGACAATTCCAGCAAGGGAAATAACCCCTAAGAACGCCATGAAGCCAAAGTAAGAACGAAGTACGATTAAACCAATTACCACACCGATTACTCCCAATGGAATCGTACTAACCACCATCAAAGTTTTACGGAACGAATTGAATTGTATAATCAGTAAGAGCAAAATAATGAAGGCTGATAAAGGCAGGTAGTCAATTACAGCGCCCATATTATCTGCTGTGTTTTTGCTGTCACCACCTAAAGTGTAAGCGTAACCATCAGGCCAGTTTGCAGTTTGCTCGTCGAGCCAAGGTGTAAATTCGCTCATAATCTCAGAGGCATTTCCCGTAACATTCAGTTCACTCGAAACATTAATGCTTCGAATTAAATCGAGACGCTTAATTTTTGCGTACTGCCATTGTGGAATAATGTTGGCAACCTGCGATAAAGGTACCGATCTTCCTGATTGTTGCGAGAAAACATTCATGGTCTCGATAGATTCGTAGCTCTGCTCTTGACTATCGAATCCCCTCAAAAGAATAGGAATGTTTTTATCATCCTCACGATATTCTCCCGTCTGAAAACCATCCAATACGGTTTTTAGTGAGGTTGCAATATCCTGATTGGTAATACCCGCAATTTGTGCGTTGTTCTGATTAATATCGATGATGAACTTCTTGGTTTTTGGTCCCCAATCGTCTTTCACATTCTTGGTTCCGTTTATGGTAGACAGTTTCGATTTAATCTGTTCTGATAACTCCGATAGGATATCAGGGCTTTGTCCCGAAACCTTAATCTCGATAGGTACACCACCCCCGCCAGCACCCAATGGGCCAACTTTAATGTCGGCATTTGGGAATTGAGAATAGCAATATTCATCCAAGCGTGTAACCAACTCATTGTTCATTTCAAAAGAACTTGTGTTGACAAGAATATGGGCATAGCTTGAGTTGGCTTCATCTTGCGAGTAACCCAAATCGTATGAGTTTGGTCCTTGCCCGATATAGGATGCCCAATCAGAGATGCCGTCGGTTCTGCTATCATTTACCAATAGTTTATCGGCAATAAATGTTTCTATTTCTTCTACAACATTTTCTGTCTTTTCAATCTTAGTTCCCAAAGGAAGATTGATATCGATGGTGATCATATTACGATCACTATCAGGGAAAAAGGTGAAAGGAACAAGTCCAAATCCGAATAGAGATAAAAAGAAAAGAGCGAAAATACCGACGATTACTGAGCGCTTATAAGCAAGCACAATCATAATAAGAGACTTGTAGTAAACCTTTAAGGCAGCGAACATACGATCTACAATAGCTGGTTTGCTTTCAGTTTTCGGCTTCACTTTAAGGAAAAGGAAACACATCATGGTGATGACGGTTAATGAAATAATCCATGAAGAAACCAAAGCCAAAGTAATTACCACGAAAATAGGGCCCATAATATCACCCATAGTCGATTCGGCTAGGTAGAATGATAAAAAGGCAGCTGATGTGGTTAAAGTTGAAATTAGAAGAGGAATGATGAGCTCTGTGCAGGAAGAAACGGCTGCATCTTTAGCAGAAACACCTTTCTCCATTTTAACCAATATGGATTCGGAAACCACAATGGCATTATCCACCATCATACCTAGTGCCATAATAAGAGCAGCTAAAGTAACCTGATTTAAGCCCATATCGATAAGTCCCATCAACATCAGTGTCGCGATGGTAACAATAGGAATCAAACTGGCTACAATAAGTCCTGTTCTAAGTCCTAAAAATATCAGCATTACAAGCAACACAATCACGATAGATTGCATCAGGTTGCCAATGAAATTACCAATGCTTTTGTCTACAAAAGTATCTAAGGACGAAAGGCGTTGTATTTCTAATCCAATTGGTAATTTCTTATTCCATTTAGACATGACTTTATCGACTTCTTCTCCCAGTTTAATAATGTTTGCGCCATCGATAAGCGATATTGACATGGAAATAGCTGGTTGACCATTAACGTGAACTATAGAAGTGGCTGGCTCAATATAACCTTTTCGAATAGTGGTAATATCTCGAAGCTGCACAACTTGCTTACCATCACCAATTGGAATTAAAGTGTTTTGTATATCTTCAAGAGAATCGTAATTACCTGTTGGTTCAAGAATGATTTTTTCATCCTCGAGGTTAACTTCTCCACCCGAATCTAAAATATTGGTCGATGCAATGGTATTCTGCAAAGTGGTCGATGTTAAGCCATACTCTTTAAGTTGGGCTTCGTCGAATTCGATAAAAACACGTTCATCTTGAACACCACCAAATTCTACTTTCGCTGCATCATCTAGTTTGATTAAATCGTCGCGAAGATCATCAGCATATTCTTTCATTTCTGTGTAAGAATAGCCATCGCTTATTAGGCCGACAATAATACCGTAAACCACTCCAATATCGTCATCATTTAAGTTTGGATTTACGCCCTTTGGTAAACCTTTAATGTCGTCAAGTTTACGTCTTAACTTATCCCAGATGCTTTGTAGTTCTTCAGGCGAAACTTTATCTTTTAGGGTAACCGATACAATAGATAAGCCTGTTCGTGAGGTACTATTAATTTCTTTTACTTCAGGAATTTCCTGTGCTTTTTTCTCTATTTTATCGGTTACCAAAAGCTCAACTCGCTCGGGGCTGGCTCCTGGAAAGGAAGAGATAATTGTTGCAACCCTAATCGTGTAAGGAGGCATACTATCTCGAGGTAATGTTTTGTATAGCGTTAGTCCCATTATCACCACTACAGCAAGCAGCGTGAATGTAATTCGACTTTTTTCAATTGCGAATTTTGTAAGATTCATATTTGCTGATTTAAAGTGTTGATACTATTTAAGGCTAACTTTTTGTCCATCAAGCAAGGTTTGTAAACCTGCTGTTGCCACAGTTTGCCCTGGTATTAATCCTTTCACAACTTCGAAACCTACAGGTGATAATTCGCCAATAGTAAAGTGTTGCTTTTTGATTAATCCAATAGATTCGCTCTGCTTCTCGATCAGGTAAACGAAATTCCCTTTGCTATCTTCTCCCACAGCCGAAATTGGAACGATCAAGACTTCTTGATTATCTGTCTGTGGAAATGTAAAAGTGATATTAGCAGCCATTCCAGACTTGACTTCAGTGTTCTTGCCAAGCAGTTTAATTCTAACAGGGTAAGTAGCCGATCCACTTTCGATTGAAGGTGCAATTTCATTAACAACACCTTCGAAGCTTTTACCCTGAAGAGCTGGGAATTTTGCCATAACTTTCATGCCTTTATGTACACGGTTAATCACATTCTCAGGCATTCCCAAGCTGATTTCCATAAAGCTTCCTGCATTTAAAATAGCAATAACGCTTCCTGAGCCAACATTCTCGTTGTTCTCCACATTTTTGGAAGCTATAATACCATTGGCAGGAGCATAGATAATACCATAACCAACTTGCTTTTTCTGGATTTCTATGGTACGCTTTTTCGATTCAAAATCAGCTTTCGCCGATGCAAATGATGATTTCGCATTCTCGTAGTCACTTAAAGAAGCTGATCCTTTTTCAAAAAGAGTCTTGGTACGATCTAAGGTCGATGTACTTGTGTTTAGATTTGCTTTGGCACTATTCAAAGAAGAGATAGATTGCTCTAAAGATAAACGCGCTTCAGAATTATCGATTTGAGCCAATAGATCACCTTTTGTAACTTTCTGACCAGCTGAAATATTCAAGGTTGTTAGGATACCACTGGTTCTAAAGCTTAAGTTAATTTCCTTATCAGATCTAGCCGTTCCATTGAATGATCTAACTTGTCCGATACCCGAATAACTGATTTTGGCATACTTAACAGGACGTAATTTTTCTTTTTGTACTGGCTCTTTCTTGTCTGAACAAGCCGAACCAAACATGACTATTGATAAGATTAATATATAATATATAGATTTCATATGCTTAATATTTACAAGGTGGAAATGTGCTTTTTAGTTTTGAACAATTTGCTCTTTAACCTGATTAATGAAGATTTGATTTTCTTCATCGGAATGTAGAGTAAAGAAATACGACATGATTCGTTCGAGTTGCAAAATGCTCAATTGGAAATTATAATCCGCATTGGCTTGTTGGTACTGAGCCTGAAAATAAGCTTGCTGAGAATCAATTAGAGATGTAATGCCAATAGCTCCATTTGAATAGGAAACTTGCATTAACTCCAGACTCTCTTTGGCAGCCTCGGTTGAAATCTTTGATAGCTCTATATTGGAAAACTGACTCACGATAGACAGAATAATATCATTGACATTTCTTTTGATGGATGCAATGGCATCATTTCTCTGGATATTCAATTGATCGCGTTGTATAAAAGACTTTTGTCGGTTTATATTTCTTTGGTTCTTTTGAAAAATAGGAAGGCTAACTTGTACGCCAACATTATAATAACCATCAGGAGAACCTATAAAACCAGTTGGGTATTTAGTACCTTCTCCACTTCTACTGAAAGTGTGGTTGTATTCTCCTTGCAAACCAATTGTTGGTAGAAACTTGCTTCTCTGATAAAGCATTGCAGATCGCTTGCTTGCGCTGATGTTATGTTGTAAGGATTTTAACTCATGAGCATTCTCAATGGCTTTTTCTTCAACAAGACGTGTGAATTTCTCTCTTGAGAATGGATCATCAAGTATATTGAAAAACTTGTTGTCATTTTTACCGTGAGAATTCTTAAAATCTTCATTAAGAACATCAATTTTTAATCCGATAGGGTTGTTTAGAATTTGATTCAGCTCATTGAAAGACTGATTGAGTTGCGTATAGCTATTGACAATATTTTGGGTTGCCATTGCCAACTCACTTTTCCATCTCAAGACATCAGATTTTCCTGTTTGTCCTGCATCATATTTTTGCTGAGCAATTTCATAATTCTGACGAGTAACTCTTAGGTTTTCATCGTTTATTAAAAAGTTAGCTTTGGCAATTAGGGCATTGTAGTAGGCTACTCCTGCATTTAAGATGGCATCTTTTTCTTCCGAATTGTAGTTTTCCTTAATAGCCTTCTTCAGTTCTTTTTGAATTTTGATATTGGCACTAGCTTGCTCAGAGAAAATTAACTGTTCAAATTTTATATTTCCCGATGTGCTGTATTCCGGATTCGATCCATTTGAAACTTTTGCAAGCTCAGGATCTAAATATGCTCCGCTAAACGAAGATGATAAATCTGGTAAGTACTCACTTTTCGAAAGCTTAACTTCTTGACTAGCCAGTTCTATATTCTTCTGCTCTGCTTTAAGGTTTAAGTTCTGATCCAGCACCTGCTTCATAACTTCAGGAAGCGTGTACTGCTTTTGAAAAGAAATTTGGTTCACGTTCCCCACAATATTAGTCTTCAGTAGGAAACTGTATTTAAGCGGAAAGTGAATTTGAAATGCTGTTTCAATATTTAAAGACAATTTTGCCTCTATATCCATATAGATAGGAAGCTGAGCTAAATTATCTCCATTCACAGCCGATTCAATATTCAAAGCAATTCGTCTGAAAAATTGATCTAGATTATTGATGGGTTGAGAGGTTAGAAGAATGCCATAATCAGAAAAGTGTTCATCGATAGAGGTGAAGCTAGGTAGTTTTCGTTCGTTAATCTTATTAACCAAATTTGCTTGCTCATCTTTACTAAAAAACAATCCACCAGATAGGTAAACTGCATCAAGTGAATCTAATTTGCCATCAATATCATTAGCTTGATTGATGGTGATAAGAACATATTCAGCTTCAATCGTTTTGAATATCTCATCTAGAGTTTCCTTAACCGGATGTATTTTAGTTAAGTAATCATCAACTATAATTCCAATCTTCTTAAAAGGGAATATTTCCTTAAACTGCAACAAATCCCTTTTGTACGATTGGGGAGTAAGTATATAAGTCAAGTTAGGAATGTTGGAACTAACTTGTCCTTCAGGAAAAGTAATGAAATCATCGTTAATAACGCCAAAAAGAATAACTGGCTTTGGGAATATTTTATTCTTAGCAATCACATAGTTGTTGACTGATCCAAAAGAGAGGATTAGATCGACGTCAGGCGATTTAAGCATTTTTTCATAGTTGTCTGATGCTTTTTCAAGGTTTAGATCATTTAGTAGAATGAACGAATCTTTGAATACAATATTTGCGGATTGGCCTACAACTGATTTAATTTCGTCTTTCAACTGAACAAGAATTTGGTCGGTTTCTGGTATCAGTTTATCACCAAGAATAGCGATGGTATAGTCTTCTTGTTGCTGAGCTCGCCCAATAAAGGATGAGAATATCAAAAGAAGAAAGATGATTTTGTTCTTCATGTTTAAATACATTTAGAATGGGAAATTGGTTTTCTTAGTAGTCGTTTTAGCATTGATTGGCAAAACTAAAAAACATTAATATACATAAAATTGAAAAGATACTCAAGTATTAAATTTTATCGGTAAAGGGCGTATTTATTAGAGTGAGTTATGATTCAAGCTAATTATTGAAACTAAATTTTGCAAAAGATCTTATAAACCGTATTGCATATTCTAAACAAGAGGTAAGAATACGATTATAAAGACATTGAGTTTACGCTTCCATTAAGTTTTTCTATCTTTGTCCATCAAATTAAAAAACGATACAAACCTTGGCACGACTTTTAGCTATAGATTACGGTAGAAAACGAGTGGGATTGGCGGTTAGCGACCCAATGCAAATCATTGCAAATGGTTTGGATACGGTTCATGCTAAAGATGTTTTGGATTACATTCAGAAATATATGGAGACCGAAGAGGTTGAGTGTATTGTTGTGGGGCATCCTAAGCAGTTGAATAACGAGGATAGCGAATCGATGAAATATTTGAAACCTTTTCTTGGGCAACTGAAGAAGCGATTCCCCGATATGCCTATCGAAATGGTTGATGAGCGTTTTACATCTAAAATTGCTTTTCAAACGATGATTGATGGTGGAATGACCAAGAAGCAAAGACGAGATAAGGCGGTTATCGATAAAATTAGTGCAACCATTATACTACAATCGTATATGGAAACAAAAAGAAATATGTTTTAATAAATTATCAATTGGCTTAGTTCAGTTGACTTAAGGAATAAAGAATGATTTTACCTATTACAATATACGGGCATCCAGTTTTACGAAAAATAGCAAAGGATATCGATAAGGATTATCCAGATTTGGAGAAATTTATGGCTGATATGTGGCAAACCATGTATTTTGCTGATGGTGTTGGTTTAGCTGCTCCACAAGTAGGGCGCTCAATCCGTATGTTTGTGCTCGATTGCTCAAATTTTGAAGATGAGGAGCCAGAATTGGAAGGTTTCAAAAAGATGTTTATCAATGCTCAAATTACTGAACGTAATGGTGAGGAGTGGAGCATGTCGGAAGGTTGTTTGAGTATTCCTGGCCTAAACGAAGATGTTACTCGACCAGAAACCATTCGTATTGAGTATTACGACGAGAATTGGGAGTTTCATGATGAAGAATATTCAGGTTTTGCAGCTCGAGTTATTCAGCACGAGTACGATCACTTAGATGGTATCATGTTTACCGATCATTGTTCACCACTTCGTAAGCGTCTTTTAAAATCGAAGTTGACAGGTATATCTAAAGGTAAATTCGAGGCTAAGTACCGATTTAATCTAGCAAAATAAAAATATAGCTTACACACCAAGCAAATACCTATAGCATAATTTCAAAATCCTCTTACTCTATTGAGTTTGAGGTTTTTTTTTGATTTAAGCATATTCTTTATTAACTTAATTTTCTTAAAATGATAATGATATATGTATTTCAGAGAGTTTTTGCACACTGTGCCTTTTATTCGATTGCTACTTCCGCTTATTCTAGGGATTGTATTAGCTGAATTCTACACTGTAGAAAATTGGATTGTTTACACGCTTATTCTTCTTTCATTTATAGCTCTCTGCATTTATCAATCAATTCCTGCCTTCAGAAAATCTTATGCCTACACTTTTATTTTTGGCGTCTTCATTTTCTTTTTGTGTTTAAGTGCAGGGGCTATTCGTCTTAATTCCTCAAATGCGAGTATGCGTTTGTCTTCATTTGATTTAATTACCGCTTTTAAAGGGAGCGTAAAACGTAGCCCAAGTGAAAAAGCAAAATCAATAGCCTGCGTTCTAGATATAGGTAAGGTTTATAAAAATAAGACTTGGGAAAAAGCCAATGCTCAAGCTTTATTGTATTTGGCAAAGGATTCACTTTCCAAATCATTAAGCATAGGCGATGAGGTTTTGGTTTCGTCTAAGCTCGAAAGGGTTAGGAATAATGGTAATCCCAATGAATTCGATTATGCGAAATATTTACAGCATCGCTATATCCTGTATTCCACTTATGTGAGAGGTTCATCTTGGAAATTAGTAGAGAAGAATCAAACTTACTCTTTAAAGCACATTGCCGTTGCATGGCGGCAGAAGCTTTTAAACACCTATAAAAAGGCCGGTTTAAAGAATGAAGCATATGAGATATTATCAGCTCTTACTCTAGGAGCTCGTGATGAAGTCTCGGATGATGTGAAATCGGTTTGGACAGCAGCTGGAGCAACTCACGTCTTGGCTGTTTCGGGGCTGCACGTCGGAATTATATTTGGAGTTATGCAATTTCTCTTGAGCTTTCTTTCTGGCTCTAAACTCGGACGCTATATTCGTGCCATCATACTTATACTTTGTTTGTGGTTATATGCTTTAATCACGGGCTTGTCTCCATCGGTTATGCGTGCGGCTAGTATGTTTTCTATTCTTGCTTTTGCACTCATGATAAACCGGAAGGGAACGATTTATAATTCCTTGATGATTTCCGCTTGCGCATTACTTCTTTACGATCCATTTGTTTTGTTCGATGTGGGCTTTCAGTTTTCATACTTGGCAGTTATTAGCATTGTTTTCTTCCAGCCGAAGTTTGAAAATCTGATAGAAGTACATCCTTTTATTCTGCGTTGGTCATGGAAATTGTTTACTGTTTCATTAGCAGCCCAAGTGGGGACTTTCCCTTTAGCGGTTTATTACTTTCATCAGTTCCCATCTTATTTTTTCCTATCTAATTTCGTCATTATTCCTGTCGCAGGCTTGCTCATTTATGGATCTGCTTTATTGCTGATTTTCTCAGAAATAGATTTCCTATCAAAATGGTTTACTTATTGTTTGCAGCATTTTGTTGAATTTATTCATTGGCTGATTTATCAAATTCAAGCTTTGCCAGGCGCTTTAATCGAAAGAATCACATTTTCATCATCTCAAGTTGTATTACTCTATGCTTTAATTATTGGTTTAACTCTCAATTTTTGGTGGAATAAAAAACAGACTCTAATTGTGAGCTTGGTGATTCTGATAGCTTTTCAGCTAATAAATATTTCTGATTCTTATCAGTCACAAGCGAGTGAGTTAATTGTATTCAATGCTAATAAACAAACTGTAATTTGCATTAGAGATGGGCATAATATTCTAGTATTGAGTGATACGACCCTAAATGAGAAACAGAAAAGTCGTTTGGTTTATCCTTATTCTATGGCAAATGGAGTAAAATATTTTGCCTACGAAATGTTGAAGAAGAATGAACTTCGAGTTTTAAACGATAAAAGGCTCGCCATATTGGGTACTTCAGCTTTGAAAGATGATATTAAGGATTTAGACCTAGATTATCTGATTTTGAGAAATAATGCCAAAGGATATGAAACATTTGCAGACGAATTTAAAGGCAAGCTTCTTATAAGAGATGCTAGTAATTATCTTCAAAAGGATAGAGGGTATTCGTCTTATATAATCGCTAATACGTGGGATACACGATTAAATGGTGCTTTTCATCTATCATTAGAATAGCTTGAGAATTTTGATGGAGTCAACATTGTTTTTTAAGTTGCACATGGTCAGTGAATTTGTGTGTTATTAGTTCATAATGATCATTTCTACAAGTTAGCTGAACATTGAAAGATATTATTTTGGCATATATGCAGTATATTTAAATGATATTGTTTTATTTTGCCGATTCGTTTTTCGATCAATAACCGTAACTACTCTTTTGATCGAAGATGTTCAAATTAAATACCGCTATGAAGATTGTAATTGCTGGAGCAGGCGCAGTAGGAACTCACCTGGCAAAAATGCTTAGTCATCAGGATCATGATATTGTTTTGATTGACAGTGATGAGGAAAAGTTGAAACTGATTGATTCTCATTTGGATCTGATGACTATTGTCGGATCAAGTTCTTCTATCAAAGATCTTAAAGAAGCCAATGTTAAGAAGGCTGATTTATTTATCGCTGTAACACAGTCTGAAGAAACGAATATTACTTCGAGTTTGCTTGCTAAGAAACTTGGAGCAAAGCGTACAATCGCTCGTATTAATAACCAAGAATACTTAGTTCCTGAAAACAAGGAATTTCTAAAAAGCTTGGGAATTGACGAGTTTGTATATCCTGAACGATTGGCTGCAAAAGAAGTAATCAACTATTTATCTCGTTCTGGTACGCGTCAGATGTATGAATTCTCAGGAGGGAAATTGTTGCTTTATGGAATCAAAATTAGTAGCAAGTCGGTAGTTATGGATAAAACCTTAGCAGAGGTTTCTAAACTAACGGGTGATGATGATTATAGAGCTGTGGCAATTAAACGTGATGGCGAAACGATTATTCCTCGTGGTCACAACCGATTTATGCGAGGAGATCTGGTCTTTGTTATTAGTAAGGCTGAAAGTATCGATAGAGTGATGAGTCTTGCAGGAAAACAGAAGTATAAGATCAAAAAAGCAATGATTCTAGGTGGTAGCCGCATTGGTTTTAAAACTGCTAACGAACTTGAGCATACTTTGGATCTTAAATTACTAGAGATAGACAAAAATAAGAGTATTAAGCTTGCTGATGCTCTAGAGAAAACCTTAGTGATTAATGGTGACGGTCGTGATATGGATTTATTGCGTGAAGAAGGAATCCAAAAAATGGATGCTTTTGTTGCCGTAACTGGGAACTCAGAAACTAACATTCTTGCTTGCTTGTTAGCAACTAAAATGGGAGTTAAGCGTACTATTGCTGAGGTTGAAAATATCGATTACATCGACTTGGCTGATAGTATTGGTGTGGGTGCCATGATTAATAAAAAACTATTAGCTGCAAGTTATATTTACCGTTTTACTATGGATGCTGATGTTCAGCATTGCAAATGGTTAACTGTTTCAGATGCCGAGGTTATTGAACTTGTTGTACAACCTAATTCAAAAATAACCATGGGTAAGTTGAAAGATATCGATTTCCCTGAGGATGCTAATATTGGTGGTATAATCCGTGGTGAAGAAGGTATAATTGCAAAAGGTGATACTCAAATTCAAGAAGGTGATAAAGTCGTTGTTTTCACTATGCCCTCAGCCATTAAAAAAGTTGAAAAGATTTTTAAATAGTTTGAACTGTGATTAGAAAAAAAATAATATTCAACATCCTTGGAAAACTACTAGTTGGAGAAAGTGTCTTTCTTTTTCTTTCTTTATTAGTTTCTCTCATCTATCAAGAGTCAGATACACGGGCTTTTCTTTACTCAGGACTTATCACTTTTGCTGTGGGAGCATTGAGTTACCTATCTTCCAAGGGCGTTAAGAAAGATATGGGAAAGCGTGAAGGCTACATTATTGTTAGTCTTGTTTGGGTTGTCTTTTCTATTTTTGGATGTTTACCTTACCTGTTTAGTGAATCAATCGCTTCTGTTACTGATGCCTTTTTCGAAACCATGTCTGGTTTTACAACTACAGGTTCATCTATTCTGAATAATATTGAAGAGCTACCTCATGGTATTTTATTCTGGCGTTCACTTACGCAATGGATAGGCGGAATGGGTATTATAGTGATGTTTTTAGCTATACTACCAACTCTAGGTATTGGAGGTAGAGAGCTTTTTGTTGCAGAAGTTCCAGGACCAGCGCCCGATAAATTGACACCAAGAATTAAGGAGACTGCTCGTAATCTTTGGGGCTTGTATGCTTCTTTTACAGCAATTGAGTGTGTTTTATTAATGTTAGGTGGCATGTCTTTATTCGATGCTATAAACCATTCTTTGACAACAATGGCAACTGGTGGTTATTCAACCAAGCAAGCGAGTGTAGGCTATTTCGATTCAGCATATATACAATATGTCATTATTGCTTTCATGATTATTGCAGGTACAAATTTCACTCTTTCATATGCTGTGGTTACTGGCCGATTTCGTAAGGTACTTAAAGATGAAGAGTTCCGATTCTATTCCTATGTTATTCTATTGTTCACAGCAATAATAACAGCAGGAGTTATTTTAACTTCGAATATGGGCTATGAGCAAGCTTTTCGCGATGCTCTATTTACAGTTGTATCTATTATAACAACAACGGGTTATGCTACGGCAGATTACTTATTATGGATGCCTTTCTTAGGTATGTTGATTTTCGTATTAATGTTTGTTGGTGGCTCGGCCGGTTCAACTGGTGGAGGAGTGAAAGTTGTGAGAATTCTCCTTTTGTTCAAAAATAGCTTCTATGAATTGAAAAGACTGATTCATCCTAATGCTGTTATTCCAACGCGTTATAATCAACGAGTAGTTGATGAACGTACTGTAACGAATATCTTAGCATTTTTTGTTTTCTATATCATCATCTTCATGTTTTCAACTGTGGTGATGTCTTTTTGGAGTGCAGATATTTTCTCAGCCTTAAGTGCTGTTGCAACAACACTAGGTAATATTGGACCAGGCTTTAGTGAAATTGGACCGATGGAGAACTTTTCTAAATTACCAGACTTCGCAAAATGGTTCCTGTCATTTCTAATGCTTTTAGGACGACTTGAACTCTTTACCGTTTTGGTACTGTTCTCACCATCTTTTTGGAAAGAATAGGTCTTGTCAAAATATGAGAAACAAAAAAATGCAGCTTTAAAGGCTGCATTTTTTGTGTCTGGTAGTTTATATTCTTAGAACTGACGTCTTCGAAACTCTGAGCAAACAATAGAGCAAGCAACCGACACATTTAAAGATTCTGAAGTAGCTTGATCACTTGGAAAATTAGGAATAAAAAGCTTTTTACTCACTAGTGGTTTTAATTCAGGAGAGATACCTTTTCCTTCGTTACCCATAATGATAAAACCTTGTGGACTGAGTTCACTCGTGTAAATTGTTTCACCTTCTAGGAAAGTTCCGTAAACAGGGAAATCTGCAGAAGCAAATTCATCGATAAGTTGAGGTAGGTCTGTATATATTACTTTAACACGTGATAGAGCTCCCATGGTAGCTTGAATCACTTTCGGGTTATATAAATCGACCGTGTTCTTTGAACAGAAAACGTGTTGAATACCAAACCAATCTGCAATTCTTATAATTGTTCCTAAGTTACCTGGATCTTGTACATCATCAAGTAAAATAGAAAGAGAACAGCTAATGGCAGTTTTATTGATATCTGAGTTCGGAATTTTAAAAACGCCAATTAAATCCGAAGGTGTTTTTAGGCTACTGATTTTTTTAAGATATGAAGCATCACACTCAATAAGCTCTAAGTCATTCTTATGCTTTTGTAACTCACTAATGTTAGCTTGTTTTGTGTGAACGATATATTTCGATTCTAGTTTCGATTCTAATAAATCACTGATCAATTTATATCCTTCAGCAACAAAAAGCTGATGCTGATCTCTAAATTTCTTTTTCTGTAAACTACTTATGAGTTTGATCTGATTTTTTGAAAGCACAATATTTGGATTGAATTTTTATCTTTGAAATACTAATCAGGTAAATTGTTCTAATAAGATAAGTATCTTTGTAAAATTCATAACTAAATAATACATTACTCTACTTGGAACCTAATCATAAATACAAAAATAGTTATTTTTTTCTATCCATAGCTTTAGCTTTGTTAATACTCACAGGGGTAGTTTCTTGTTCTACCACTAAGTATGTAGGTGAGAAGGAATATCTTTTAAGTAAAGTAAGTGTTAAAGTTGATGATAAGCATATTTCCACAAGTGAACTGAGTCATAATATTAAACAAAAGCCTAATATTAAGATTATTGGTGTTTGGAAGTTCCATTTGGGCTTATTTAACCTGTCGGGGAATAATAAGAAGAAAGGAATTAATAAATGGTTACGTCGTATCGGTGAAGAACCCGTTATTTATGAAGATTATCAGACCCATCGATCTAAACTACAGCTTGGTATATATTTAAGAAAAAAAGGATATTACAATGCTATAATCGAGGATACGGTGATCTATCGTAGAAAGAAGGCGAAGCTAAAATTCAAAATTACAGCAGGGGAACCCTATCGATTTAGAAATATCTACAATGAAAAAGCTGATCTACCTCGTAATTTTATATCGTCCTATCAGAATCTTAAGGAAATAAATGATAGTTCGCTGATTAGACAATACTTGGTTGCAGCGTCTGTAAATAGTAAAATTAAAACTGGAAAGAAGGTAGATTCTGATATTTTGGGGAAAGAGCGTGATCGTATCTCAAAGTTAATGAAGAATAAGGGGTATTTCAATTTCTCGAAGGAGTATATTCATTTCATGATGGATAGTGTAGGCAAGGAGCATCAAATGGATGTTTTTGTTGGAATTAAAAAGCCTCAATCTTCTAATGTTGAACGTAAATATCGTATCAGAAGTATTATTGTAAATTCGGATTACGATCCTAAGCTTGTATTAATGAACGACTCAGTTTATTTGAGTAAGCTGGATACTTTGGTGCATGAGAATTGCCAATTTGTCTATACTAAGGAGTTGAATATCAAACCTAATGTTATTATAAACTCATTGGGCTTTCAGCCTGGTAGTCTCTATAATCTATCTGAAGTAGAATATTCCTATAGAAGACTACAGGCCTTAAATCAATACAAATTCGTAAATATTCGATTCGAGGTTGATACTGAAGCCGGAAATGAACTTGAAGGAAGCTTGAATTGTTTTATTCAACTAACACCTCATAAAAGGCAAGCTTACACGGTTGAGCTTGAAGGAACTAACTCTTCGGGTAATATCGGTTTTGCTGGGAAAGTTAATTACCAACACAAAAACCTGTTGCGTGGTGCAGAGATCTTGGATATCCGTCTGTCGAATGCAACAGAGACGGTACAGTCAAATGATAATAAAAATTTCTTTTCAAGGGAATATGGCGGAGAAATTAGTTTGAACACACCTAAATTCATGTTGCCTTTTTTGAACGCCAATCGTTTTAGAAAAAAATACAATCCAAAAACAAGATTATCCTTAGCGTACAGTTATCAAAAGCGTCCTGATTATACTAGAACACAGGTTGATGCGAGTTTTGGTTATAATTGGAAATCATCACGATACTTGACTCATAACCTTAATTTGATTGAGTTGAGTTTTGTAGAAGTGAAGAACCTGAGTGATGATTTTATTAATGATATTAATAATTTGTATATCGCCAATTCTTTTACTGATCACGTAATATCTACAACACGTTATTCTTTAATTTATAATAATCAAAATCTCAATAAGCTTGGTAACTATACCTATTTACGTTTGGGTTTCGAGACTGCAGGGAATACCCTGAAAACCATTGATCAAGTTATTGGTTCAACAAAGAATAACGACTATAATGATAATGGTGAATTAGAAGGAACTTATTACGATCTTTTGGGGATTCGTTATGCCCAGTATTTAAAAATTGATATTGATTACCGATACAATTGGCATTTCAATAAGGCGAATTCTTTAGTAGGACGTTTGTTCTTTGGCTTAGGATATGCTTATGGTAACCTTGAGGTTTTACCATTCGAGAAAAGTTATTTTTCTGGTGGAGCGAATGGTATTAGAGCATGGCAAGTTCGATCTTTAGGACCAGGTTCTTATTCAAATGATGCAGCTGTATATCCTAATAATACAGCCGACTTTAAGTTGGAAGGAAATTTAGAATACCGATTCAAGTTGATTTGGAAGTTTGAAGGTGCCATGTTTGTAGATGCTGGTAATATTTGGGCAATTTCTCCTAAGGATGATCGTCCAGGTGCAAAATTTACTGCAAAGGATTTTTATAAGGAAGTTGCAATTGGAACCGGAGTTGGTGCTCGTGTCGATCTAAACTTTATTCTTTTCAGATTAGATTTAGGATTAAAATTAAGAGACCCATCTTTAGCTGGTAATAAACGATGGATTATAGGAAATCGAACATTTAAGTTCTCTCAGCTAACTTACAATATTGGTATTGGTTATCCATTTTAAATTGCATTCGTTTGCGGAATTTTCTTCGTGAAAAAAGGAGGTAAGTTCTATTATTTCTTTTTAACTTCGTACTTAAATAGGGAATGTATTTAGAGAATACTGCTAGATTCTCATGTAATTAGAACGATTTAATAAAAATAGATTATAAGGACTATAACATTTTTTAATCCAGAAAACTTGTACAGTTCCTCTCATAATTTCTTGAGTTAATCTTATCAAAAACTATCACATATGAAAAAAGTATTAGAAGTAGTTAAGCCGGGTGTAATCACGGGTGACGATGTACAAAAGTTATTTCAGGTTGCAAAACAAGAAGGATTTGCTATTCCTGCTGTAAATGTAGTAAATACAAATTCGATCAATGCAGCTCTTGAAGCTGGACGCGAAGCTAATTCTCCTATTATTATTCAGTTTTCTAATGGTGGAGCTTCATTTTTTGCTGGAAAAGGTATTGGTGCCAACGGGCATGATGCTGCTATTATCGGTGCTGTTGCTGGTGCTAAGTATGTTCATGCTGTAGCTGAACATTATGGTATTCCAGTTATTC
>TARA_R110001583_G_scaffold71221_3_pt1 | contig 18187 bp, 33 predicted proteins | sample TARA_R110001583 | Tara Oceans TARA_R110001583 (sample SAMEA4398432) | marine metagenome | biome: Polar Biome; feature: [MES] marine water layer (ENVO:01000295) within the mesopelagic zone...; material: water (ENVO:00002006), including particulate matter (ENVO:01000060) such as...... | reverse complement strand
GAGTATGTAAGTAATCATCTTCTACAATATAGTGAATATCATTTACTTCGTCTTGTTCAAGATTTTCTTTTAAGACTTCTAATAACTTAAATGTGTGACCTCGATCTTGAAGCTCATGCGGTTCTACTTCAATAAATTCTGTATCACAGGTTTGTGTTTCTTTCATGAATTCTAAAGCACCAGGATTTAATTCATCCTGAAGAACAATAAATCTATCTTTTTTTGGTTTTGCTGCAAGTTGTAAACTCATCCAACATTTTAAAACTATTTCGTCTTTAGGGCCTTCAATCCACCGATCTACCCCACTAACTGTTTCTTCTTTACTAGTACATCGAAAATAAATAATCATTGAGTAACTACTCCTAATCCACAACTTCCAATAAATCCGTTGTGTTTATATTTTGGGTTATTAAAATATAATTCAAATGCAGGACGTTCATAAAATTGATATAACCATTCTGGCCTTGAAATATAATCTATTTCAGGTTTTTGAGATATAGTAGAAAGAGCCCATTCATGATAAGCATACATAGCATCAGGAAAAGAATTAACTAACGTTTTAGTAATTTTCATACAAAATTCTTCTCTGTGATCAGCATCTACAAATATTAAATCAGGAATTTCTGTTATTACACCTAGAAATTCAAAAACATCCGCTTCATAAAACTCAATAATACCATTTTCCATTGCTTTACTAAAAGCAGGACTCATTCTATGTGGTAATTTTATATCTACACAGAAAATTTTTCCGTTGTTTTGATTAGCTTCAATAGCCGAAGCCATTAGAGCAGCACTCATACCTTGTGCTGTACCTATCTCAAATACTATTTTTGGTTTATTTTTTCTTACAAGTGTATATAAAATAAGTCCTTCAATATAATCTAAAGTCCCTGAACCAGCATATTCACCCCCATAGTCTTGATGACAGTGTATTGACTCAGATAGAAACCAATTATCCCAAAGGGTATCGTATTCCTTTTCTTCTTTCTCATAGTCATTAAAAAAATCAGATAACTGCTTTCGAGATAGCTTATCTGATTTATATTTTTCTTTGGTTTGTTTTTGTAAAATCATTATTTGTATAATACTATAAATTTTAAAAAATAGCAAGTGGGGGTGTAAATACAGACACCAGTGAAATTAAAAAAAAGGAAGGTCCCAATGGACCTTCCTTGTGAAACTTTTATTTTGTCTTTAAATATAAAGGGTCCGTTCTGTTGCTAGGTGGAACCCATACCCCGAATAAATTATGCAGCTAGTGCATAATCCTCAAATGCTTCATTATCGTTAGCATTTATTGTTTTCTTACGGTTTAGGTCGTTTGCACACCTGTCTCTCCATTTGCTTTTATTACACCAGTCGATCCTAGTTCGCCCCCTAAAATTCTGTAATTAGTTGGTGGAGGCGACGGGTACTGCCCCCGTGTCCTGTATGTCTATTCTGCTCCTATCATCGAGACACTCAATTTCGAAATCTTCCATAACTTCATTAGTTATACTCTTAGCAATAAGTTCTATGTCTTCATCTGTAGTTATACAAATAGTTCTACCAATTCGTACATTTTTAACTTTATATCCCATATTAATTAAGACTTTAGTAACTGCTGTTCCTGCTTTATCTAAAATATTTTTTCTCAGAGTAATTTTAACTAAGTAGGTTTTCATCTATTTCAGTTTCCATAATAGATGAATTGGTAGTATTCCAATTAAAAATACGAAAATCATCTTGTTCTAAATCCCAAACAAGTTCCATACCTTTTGGATAATTTTGTTCATTACCTGCACCCACGATCTTAGCGGCTACAAATTGACTTGGTAAGTCAGAAATTCTGGCAAAAAACATCTCTCTGTTTTCACCCGACTTCTTTTTAAAACTTCCTTTAAATGCTTTCATGTAAATATCTCCTTTGATATTTACATAATACATTATTTTTTAGTATTTTTCCAGGTTTTATTGGCTTTATAAGGGGAGGATTGCCTTGCGTTTTTTTGATTAAGTTTTCGTTGTTTAAAAGCACGTAATTCTGCTTTTTCAAGAGCAATCATTCTTTTCTTCTCTTGTTTTTTATAACGAACTATACCTCTTTTTCGATCAAGACGTTTTTTTTCGCCTTTACTTCTAAAAAATTCCCTCTCTTTTAATTCTCTTAAAGTTCCTTCATTATTTAATTTTTTTTGAAGGATGCGATAAGCTTTACTTACGTCGTTATTATATACTGTTATTTTCATATTAATAGTTTCGATTTAATAGTGTTAATTGGGTATTTACCCACTACATTTCTGGTTAACACATTATTTTTAAACAAAGCAAAAACTGGAAAAGTCGAATATCCATATTTTTCACATAGTAAGTTATCAATAGCGGATTGCGATTCTTTTTGGCTTATACCATCACAGTTCGCTAAAACCATATCTATATAGGTTTTTTGATTTTCATTTATGTAGAATCCAATTAGTTTAAACATTGTTTTTTTATTTGCCAAAATCCCTTAAATTTGTTATTATAGTTTCAAGATTGTCAATACGAGCATTAAGTTCTTCAGTATCTTCACGAATATTTCTTATTGCTCCGTTAAAGTCAGATATAATTTCTCGGATTTGACCGTGTAAATCTCGGACTTCAATTTTTAACTCTTGTCTGGTTATATACATGATAAGTTTAACTATAGTTTATTTTTAACAATCTGTCAACTAAAAACTAATATTGAAAAGGTTAATGATGCCAAGAAAAAAATTAAATACTATTACTTCTCCCTTTGCTTTTGGAATTTCTGATATGAACGATTTATCTAGAGACGCAACTTATGTTATTAAGTGGAATGCTCCGTTAGCTATTCAATGGATGGAGGGTATTGCAGGCCGTTTTCTGTCTGAATATGAGAAAGAAGTATACAATAAATCAGTTACTAAAATTAATAATTATCTCGATCATTTAGAAAAAATGAGATATTATGATAAAAAAGAAGTATGGGGCGCTCTTGCTCCTGCCCGTTTGTCAGAGTTATTTTAATGATAATTTATAAAAAATCTCGTAATCCTTATCTTAATTTAATTAAATCTATTAGTAATATATATAACGATAATGAAATAAATATCGAAGAAAAACTAAATGAATATAAAATTACTTTTAATACATTTAAGGATGATTTAAATAATTATAACTTTTATACACACCCATCTTTTAATAATAAGTGGTATAAATATAAAATTAAAAATTCTTATGTAAGTAATAAAATTAATATGAAAAATCCTTGGCATATATTTATGTACAATTTTATTCAAATACTTAATTCTACTTTTATTGATAATAACACTAAATATACTAATATAACTAAAGAATTAGCGTGGTTTGAAAATGCCACTAGAGTGCATGATTGGGTTATTACCAAACCGATAAGGAAACAAAAACATGCCTAGTGATAAATGGATTGAACAAGTAGAGCAGGAAAAGATAATCTCTAAAAGAGAACAAGTTGGGAAATTAATTAAAGAAAATTTAAATTATACTCCTGATGAACATCTTGGGTACTGGTTTGAAGAGCATAAACGTGCTCGAAAAGGTATTGTTAAAGATGGAAAATTTTCTAAAGAAGGAATGTCATCGTTAGACCGATTAACATCTTTAGAAAAAATGTTATTAACCGAAAATCTAACAGAAGGAAAAATAGTATGAAAACGCCTAGTGAGCATGATGTAGAAATAATGCATAAAATGCAAGAAAAATTATGGGAATTAATTATGTCTTTTCCCGAGGAAGAAGATCGTGTTAAAATAGCAGGAGTAACTTTAAAAGTTACTATTCAGTTATATCAATCAATGCTTGATATAGATGGAGTAGAGAAAATTTTACACTATGCAGCAGATAATTTGAAAGATATTCAATCTCCTTTTATTCCAGAACATAGGGTACTACATTAATGCCAGAAGGTCCAGAAGTAACAATTGTTACAAAACAATTGAATAATGCCGTTCAGAATAAAATTATTAAAGATATTGAAATAGTATCTGGACGGTATCTTAAAAAAGAACCAAGTGGTTTTACTAATTATGTCGATGGAGCTATTAATTATGAGTCACAAAAAGTTTTGAGTGTAAATAATAAAGGTAAGTTTATTTATTGGATTACAAGTTCTGGGGTTATTTTTTCAACACTAGGAATGACAGGGACTTATAAAACAAAAGATAATAAATACTCTAGAGTGAAATGGGTTTTTGATGATAATACAGAAATTTATTATTCTGACATGAGAAATTTTGGAACTCTTAAATTTTATTTTGGAGCAGAATCACTGAAAGAATTAAATAAGAAACTTTCAGAAATTGGTCCAGATATGTTAAATGAACCATGTGATGAAAAAACATGGCTTAAAATATGTGAAAAACGTAAAAATCAATCTTTAGTTAAATTTTTAATGGAGCAAAAAAATGTATCCGGTGTTGGAAATATTTATAAATCCGAAAGTCTATTTCTTGCTGGTTTGGCACCACATCGTAAGGTGGAAAACTGTAATTCAGAAGAGTTGTTACGACTCTATAATTCGGTTAAAACTGTTTTAAAAAACAGTTTAGAAACAGGTGGGGCAACTATTAGAAATTATTCTGATTTATATAATAATCAGGGTCAATACGTTTCTTTCCCTTCTAAAGCAAATGAAATGATGAAAGCACGTATTGGAGTTATGGTTTACTCACAAAAAGAAGATCCCTATGGAAACCCTATTAAAAAGGTTAAATTAGATGATCAAAGAACTACTTATTATTCACCAGAGGTACAAAAATGAAAATTAAGAAAAATGGTTATAAAAATCTTTTAATAAAAGTTGAAGAAATTTTAGAAGATAATCCTCAAGATATTGTTGATGACGAAGAGGGAGTTATTTATACTGGAGGACTATGGGAATTAGTTTCCCCAAGAAATGTTGATACAGAGGATGAATCTATTTCGGAATCATTAAAAGCTGAATTATTAGAAAATCCTAGAAAAATTGGTTCAGCTAATTTACTGTATGTTAATGAACTAGTTGAAAAATATTGTACAAGTAATCCTACAGTACTTACTAAACTCCCTAAAGCTGCTAATGTAGTAACTCTTGACGAATGTGTAAAGTCTTTTACAACCCACGTTCTAGATGAGTTAATTGAAGAAAAAATAGTAAGAGTAATGCCACATATTAAACGAGAACAATCAATTAAATTGGTTGTTGATAACACACAAAAGGAAACATCAAATGTCTCAATCTGAAACAAAAAAAGTTTATAAAACTTTAAATGAAAATGATATTAGTGATAAAGTTAATAAAATTGTAGATCAACTTCTTATACAAGAAGGTGCTCGTAATGTTGTTAATGATATTATCAAAGATATTAAAGACGATTATGGGTTATCTCCTTCAGTTGTAAGAGCAACTGCTAGTATTATTTATAAAAGTAATAAAGAGGAGATTGAAGAAAAAAACGGACAAGTGGAGGAACTTTTAACCTTTTGCCGATAAAAAAACCCGAAAAAGGGTTTTTTTATTTTTAACACATTGTGCACTAATAAGTACAATATTTAATTTTTATATAGACAAATACGTATTATATGATATAATACCTCTAGATCTGAAAAGGTCTTTATTCTATTATAATAAAAAGAGAGATACAATGAATAAAAATATTTTCTGTGCATTAGTGGCAGCTGGGGTTATTGTAAGTACTCCGGTTTTTGCTAATGATGATGATAATGTAGTTGATATTCAAAATACAGAAGTAAATGTATTTGGTGAAGCACGCGCATTTATAGAGGGAGGAACTGTTACTGGGAAAGACCCTGAACTGAAAACTTCCGATAGTAAACTTGGAGTTAAATTTACAAATCACGTTAACCCACTCATATCAATATTTGGAGAACTAAGTGTTGATGTTGACATTAACGGAAATGGTAGTGATGACGTTACTACTAGATACGGTTATGTTGGAATGGAAAGTGATTTTCTTGGTGCTATTAGTTTAGGTAAAACAGAGAGCATCATGGAAACTTATGTAAACAAAGGAGCACAGTTTAAGGCTAGTGGAAATGGAAGTATTCAACAACCTTCCGATAAATTAACCAATAGTATTAGGTATGAAAAAGTTACCCCATTAGGAGTGACATTAGGTATTCAATCACAGATGCTTGATGGAGCAACTGATGAAACTTTTGATCTATGGGAAGTTGGTGTAACTTATGAAGGAGTTGGTGTAACTTACGCTGACGATGCTGTTAATAACATAAGTTATTATGGTATTGGTGTATCACGTACCTATGACGCTCTGAGTGCTCATGGAAGTTTTAGTGTTCAAGATACTACTACTACTGATATTATAGGCTACGAATTAGTTGCTGGTTATGCTTTTAAAGAAAACCTTACCTTCTTAGCAGGTTATGGCGATACTGACGTAACTGGTGATGATGGTCTTATTACTGGGGGTGCTCATTATGAAATAAGTAGTGACGCGGTTTTATTTACCGAAATAGATTATGACCTTGATACGGAAGAAAGTGTTTATAGTGCTGGGTTGGGCATAACATTCTAACAACCTAAAAAAAGTCCCTTTTCGGGGCTTTTTTTATTTGTCTATTATAGAAAGGAAAAATTATTATAATGGATACAACAACGATGTGGATGATAGTTGGCTTTTTATTTGCTGCTTATTCTGTTGTTGCAAACGATAGTGTTCAAACTTTGGGAACTTGGATTGCTTCTAATTCTCAGAGATTTAAATGGTACTGGCTATGGGTCGCTGCTTCATCTGTTCTTTTATTTACATTATGGTATGGATGGTCAGTAAATGATGGGGATATATCTTTTGGAAGATTAAATAAAATTCCTTGGATTGAGACTCAATGGTACCATGCTTTAGCACCTCTTATACTATTAGCTTTAACACGAGTAGGAATTCCAGTTTCTACTACTTTTTTAGTTCTTTCAGCTTTTGCTAGCACTTTTATTTTAGAAAAAATGTTAGTTAAATCTATAATGGGATATGCAATTGCTGCTGTGGTTGCATATGTACTTTGGTTTGGTATTGAACGATTAATAGATGAAAAAGCAGATAAAGTTAAAGAAAAAAATGTTAAGTATTGGCGAGTGGGACAATGGTGTACTACCGCATTTTTATGGTATACGTGGCTTTCTCATGATTTAGCAAATATTGCTGTATTTTTACCAAGATCTGTTCCTGTAGAATGGATGATATTAGTTTCTGCTACTTTTATTATATTTTTGGGTTATATGTTCTATGAAAAGGGAGGTAGAATTCAAAAAATTGTTTTAGAAAAAACAGGAACTCGATATGTGAGATCAGCTACTATTATTGACTTAGTATATGCTTTTATCCTGTTATTTTTTAAACAATATAATGATATTCCTATGAGTACAACATGGGTATTTGTTGGTTTACTTTCTGGTAGAGAATTAGCTATTTCTACTATAATGCAAGATTATAAATTTAAATATGTATTTCCTATTATTGCTAAAGATTTTATAAAAATGCTTGTTGGACTTTTAGTATCAATAGGAATAGTACTACTTATACACTATATTATTGTTCCTAATGGACTTTAGTTAAAGCAAAATTTAATTTGCCAATTATATAAAATTAGTGTAATATAAAATTATGGAATAATCCATAGGGAATTGCATAAATTGGATTCCCGATATTAATCTTGCTTAAAAAGGAGAAAAACACATGGTTAATACATCATTAGTTACGCATTTTGACTGGGCGCCTTTTAGACGCCATACTGTAGGGTTTGATAATGTTTTTAGTCTTATGGACAAATTTTTAGATGATTCTACTACAGGACTTCCAAATTATCCACCTTATAATATTTATAAATCTGAAGATGGAAGTAAATATTCAATTGAACTTGCAGTAGCAGGTTTTACTGAGAAAGACGTTGAGGTTAAATATGCAAATAATACTCTCTCGATTGTGGGGAACAAGGAAGAAAAAGAGAGTGATTCTTTTTTACATCGTGGTATTGCTACTAGGAGTTTTAATAGAACTTTTAACATTGCAGATGATGTAGTTATAAGAGAAGGGTCATTGAAAGACGGTATTCTTTCTATTAATTTGGAAAGAATTATTCCCGAAGAGAAAAAAGAACGAATTATTAAAATCGCTTCTTAAAAATCACAAACTATATCGAAAAGGGGGGTTAGCGCCCCCTTTTTTATTTATTATGCCATTCATCGGATATAATCCCAAAGTTTTAAAATGTTATGAAGAGTTAGAAGATCCTGTAGTAGATATTCCTACTACAGATGATTCTGCTTGGTTATATTATAAAAATGAAAATTGGATTTATAATAAATTAAATATTGCGTTATCACAAAATATTGATTGTGGGCCAATTGGGGTTACCCCTACTAAATACCCTATTATTGTTAAACCTATATATAATATGTTTGGTGGTGGAATTGAAGCTAGAAAAATTAATAATTCTAAGGAATTAGAAACCTGTCGTCATCCAGGATGTTTATGGATGAAATGGTTAGAAGGCATTCATTTAAGTCATGATATTATAGTACTAAACGGTAATCCTATTTGGTCTATAACTTTTAAAGGGTATCCTATTGGAAAAGGGATGTTTGATTACTGGGAGGTAATTACTCCACCTAAATTAACCATTTTATATATTTATGATTGGATAAAAAAACATTTAAAAAATTATACTGGATGTGTTTGTTTAGAAACAATTGGACAAGAACCAGCGACTATAATTGAAGCCCACTTAAGGATGGGAGACATCGATAGGCTGGGCAATTATAATTTAATATCAAATATTATAAGTTTATATCAGAATAAAGTATGGAAATTTAAAGAGGAAATAAATGAGTTTTATTTATTTGCTATCTGGGGTGAGAATAAGGTACAATATACAATAACTGAGGATATTGTACACAAAATTTGTAGTAATTTAACTAGTTATCAAATAGATGATTCTAAATTATATTATCAAAATCCAATTGGTGGAGTAAGATTAGCGATAATCAATGATTATAATAAAAATAAATGTATTCAATCACGAAATCATTTAACACCTTATTTTAAACCATCTATTCCTAGTTATTTACGTGAGAAGCTAATAAGTTGAAATACTCCTTGCTAACTGGTAATTATTATGTTACTATACGGATATAAAGGAGTAAACAACAATGAAATATTTTAATTGGATTTTTATTTTTTCAGTTATGTTATTATTAATTACTAATTATGCATTTGCTGATTCTAATAAATCAATTTTTAATCTTTATACTAAAAAAATACCATATAATGTAAAAGTACCTATAAATTCTGTAATAAGTTGTGGGAGTACTGAGACTTTTATGGATACATTAATAGCTCCATTTAAGGAAAAATCGGTATTTGGTGGAATTTCTCTAGCAAATAAAGAAACAATTATATATGAAATTTATTACAACAATGACTCCCAATCTTTTACAATAGCTCAACATTTTGCTATCGGTAATACCTGTGTTTTAGGAGCAGGAGAAGTAATTCGTATGAACCCACCTTTTAATAAGACTAAATACAATTAATGCATAATTACACATATGATATAGAGACCGAAACTCTACCATCTGGAAGAACATATTTTACTCCAGACGGTAACTTTCCTTCTATAACTACTATTTTAGGTAAAACTTCTAATCAAGTCTGGCTTCAGGCTTGGAAAGATAAAGTTGGAGAAGAAGAGGCAGCTCGTATATCAAAAGAAGCTACAGATAGAGGAACATTAGTTCACGAATATGCTGAAAAATTTTTTAATAAAGAAGATATTTATGGAGATTTAGCTAAGGAATCGTCAGATGTAATTCAGATGACGAAAGACCTTGTTACTTTAGTTAAAGGTGGAGTTACTAATATTTGGGGTCAAGAATTAGTATTATGGAGTAAAAATTTACAATTTGCAGGACGTACTGATATGGTAGGGGAATGGAAAGGTATTCCTGCTATTATTGATTTTAAGACTTCTCGGAAAAAGAAATATATTAAACAAATTAAAGATTATTTTTTACAATGTGCTGGGTACGCATATGCTCATAATGAGTTATACGGTACCAATATCAAAAAAATAGTTATTGCTATTACGGTGGAAAATAATGAACCCCAAATTTTCGAAACTAATGCTGTGGTGCACGTACCTGATTTAAAATATAGGATTAACCAATTTTATAAGTTGAATTTGGAAAAATAATTATTGCTATGAGGGGGAAGGTTCGTTATAATAATAACTATATTTCTAAGAGTTTAGAAGATTTCTTTCGGTTTATCGAATTACTACCGATTGAAAGAAAAATAATTAGGGACTGTATAGTTGCACAAAAAAAATATGGAAAATTAACTACCCGTAGATGGGAACGCATAATGCAAATATATCAAAAATATAAAGAGAAAAAAATTAATGATCCAAATTACTGAATCTGCTAAAAAACACTTAGTAAATATAATTACTACCAATGAAAAAAAAGTTAAATTGGGAGTAAAGGGTGGAGGTTGTTCTGGGTTTACTTATGATTGGCAGTTAATTGAGGAGGAATTAATGGATGATGAAAAATTTCCTCTGGATGACAAAAATAATTTATTTGTAGATGGTATGAGTTTACTTTATTTAGCAGGTCTTGTCATCGATTATAACACCGATCTTTTCGGTAGTTCATTAAAAATAGAAAATCCAAACATTAAGTCTGCATGTGGATGTGGAGAGTCTTTTAATGTTTAGTGCAAGAATTAGAAAAAATAGAGATGTTATTTAAACTATATAACAAACGATAGAATTATAAATAAATGACTTTAGTTGCCAAATTTTACTAATTAAAGGAGATATAACATGGGAGATTGGACAAGCAAAGTAGGAGGCTGGATCAAAGGGATCACAGCCATTAGTCTTACACTTGTAACACTAGGAATTGTGTGGCAGGTGTTGTTTGGGAATAGTATTCCCTTCATCGGCGGCGAGAACGGAGATATTGTAGGTAATATCACTGAAATCGTTTCTGGTTTAGGTGCTGCTGGCCTCGTTGGCTTGATTACTGTAGGTATTGTGATCTGGCTGTTCCGACATAATAATGATTAAATGAAAACAATCTTTAACTGGGTTAAAGAAAGGTTTCAAGAAAAAAGCTCTTGGAACGCAATAATTGTAGCAGCTGTCGCTTTAATCAGCTTAATAGGCGGCTTTGGTTTAATAAAAATCGCTACCATAGCAGCTATTATTTGGGCTGTTATTCATTTTTGGTGGAAGGATAAATTTTAATCCTTTCCTAATACAGCCATAAAAATGGTTAAAATGGTAGCTAAAGTCATTTTTTTCTAAGATTATATAAAGGTTAAGTATGGTTTCTAAAACTCATAATACTGCATTTGCACAAATTAAAAAAGGCAGCCCTGGAGTTCCTCCAGAGACTTGTGCTTATCTTGATCGTATAATTGAAATTGTTGAGGATTTATCTAGTTTAGTAGTAGATGAAAAAAAATCTGTAGCTGATGAATTAAGTAGTTTAATTAAAAATGAAATTGAGTATATCAGAACTGCTAATGATACTTTACGTAATTCAAGTAAGTATTGGTATGATAATCATAAAACCTTATATTATAAGAAAATAAGAAAGAGACGAAAAATAAAATGAAAATAGCTATGATAATGATTGTAGTTATGGCAGTTGTTCTTGGAGGTTTCTACTGGTATTATCAAGATAGTCAAGAAAAAATAGCTGTTTTACAAGGAAATAATGCTAAATTAGAAGTTTCGGTACAAACTCAAAAAGAAACTATCGAACAACATTTAGAAGATGCCCAAAAAGCACACAGTATAGTTGCAGAAACTAACTTAAAATTTGCAGAAGCTCAAAAAGAAGTAGATGCTTTAAGAGGAAAGTTTAATAAAGTAAGTAAACTTTTAGGTCAACGAGATATCGGAAAACTCGCATCTGCTAAACCAAGATTAATAGAAAGAATTATTGATAAGGGAACAGACCAAAGTTTTAGGTGTTTTGAGTTATTAAGTGGAGCATCTCACACGAAAGAGGAATTAGATGCTGCTAAACCTAGCCAACTTAACAAAGCTTGCCCCACTGTGGCTAATCCTAATTATATTGGGAATTAGTATTTCAGCATGTGGCAGTAGTGTTAAAAAACTTGATATTCTTACTACTCCTGTAGAAAAAGTACCACTTCAATTACCTTCAGTTACAGAATTAAATCTGGAGTCAATAGAGTGGATTCTAGTTACCGAGAATAACATCGAGGAAGTTTTTAAAGAATTAGAAAAGAAAAAATATGATCCAGTTGTGTTTGGAGTATCTGATGCAGGGTATGAATCACTTAGCTTAAATTTAGCCAAAATTAAGCAATTAGTTAAACAACAAAAAGCTGTTATTATAGCTTATCAACGATATTATATTGATCAGAATAAAAATATAGATGAATCTCAACAAAAACAAAAAGAAGCAGAGAATTCTCAGAAAAATTCTACTTCCGATTGGTGGAAGGTTTGGGAATGAGCGTTTATACTGCTTACCTAAGATGTCCAAGATGTGGTACTCCACAACATACTTGGGTTAAAGCAGGTAAATTTTTACCTCATAACACAACTTTATGTGATCACTGTGATATTCTTTATCCAGCTGATGAAAATTTATTTCAAATTCTACTAGCAAATTCTGTGAGTTCCAGTAGATCACTACTAAACGCTAATGTTTAATTCTGCTTGACATTTGCTTACCCTTATATTATAATTTAGTATAAGGAATAAGTTTAATTTACACAAATCCTTATTCTAATGAATAAGGATTTTTTTTTGTTAGGAAGAGAATGATAATTATTGAATCAATTGAGGAAATGCAGAAATACTCAATACAATTAAAATGTAAAGGTAAGACACTTGCCAATGTTAGTACTACTGGGTTTCTACATAAAGGTCACATGAGTTTAGTAGATATAGCTAAAGAAAATGCAGATGAGGTAGTAGTAAATATTGATCATATTGACCCTTATAAGAAATTCAAACAGGACCCACATAAATATGATGAATATTTAGAAGAATATCGAACAGAACAACTTGATAAAGATTTAGAATTATGTGAAAAGCATGGAGTAAACATTTTTTTTCATCCTGATATACATAAGGTTTATGTTTCACAACCTAATCAGATACATTCTAATATTAAAAAAATAAGAAAAAAGTATAATGGAATACAATTTGTAAGTCCTAATATTAGTAAGTCCAATCTAAAAGATTTTAATATGATGATGCCAGATATAATTATGATGGGACAAAAAGATTTTTTCCAAAATTTAGAAGCTCAATATATGCTCACTGATTTTAATTATCCTATTAAAATGATAATGGCTCCAATCGTGAGAGAATCGGATGGATTAGCTTCTAGTTCTCGTTTAAAATCTTTAACTGACTCGGAAAGAAAAGGTGCGAGATCAATATATCAATCATTAAAAGAGATAGAAGAATGGACTAGTTATTCATCCATCAGGGGTATTAAAGAACATATCCGCAATACTATTGTAAGGGCTAATGGCTCTATTAATTACATAATGGTATGTTGCGCCTCTACTTTAGAAGAATTACGATATATTGATCGTAAAGCTGTTGTTGTGATAGAAGCATTGTTTGGTAATATTCCTTTATCAGATAATATTATAATTGAACCAAAAGATATTAAAAATGAGACTATAAATTCTAAACAAAAAGTGCCTGTTTGGGATGGACCCTATCGAAAGAAACCAGGAGAATATAGTTGAAAATTATTGAATCAATTCCTGAAATGCATAAATATTCTCAACAATTAAAACGAGAAGGTAAAATTATAGCATCTGTAGATACAGATGCGGAATTACATAATGGTCATATGGCTTTGATAAAGATTGCCAAAGAAAACTCTGATGTAGTAATATTAAATGCAGGACATAGTGTAGATTATAAAGAAAAGTCTGTTGAGGAATATAATAAAAGGTTGTTACACTATAGACAAATGCCCGAGGGACTTTCAAGAGATATTAATCTTTGTCAATCAAATGGTGTAGACGTATTTTTTTATCCTTCAATGAGTCAATTATATGTAAAGGATTTGAGTATTCCTGTAGAGATGTGTGAGAAAGTATTTAATTTCATGAAAGACCGCGATACGTGTGATACGGCTAATTTTCGTAATATGTTACACGTTCTTTGGACTTATTTTCCCATATTTGAAGTTGTAACCCCTGACATAACTGTAGTAGGTCAAAAAGATGCATATCAAGTTTTTGGATTAAAATTTCTTATTAAACAGTTAAATCTTCCTATAAACGTAGTTATGGCTCCTATTATTAGAGAGTCTGACGGTCTTGCTTATAATTCTCGTAATGCTTACTTAACCCAATCTGAACGGCAAAGAGCCATTTCTATATATCAAGTTTTACAAGAAGTAGCTTCTTGGTCTGATACTGAACCACTAAACTATATTAAATCATATATTACTCACCATATAAAATCAGAAGAATGCTATGTAGATATATGTTGCGCAGAAACTTTAGAAGATTTGGATGTTGTATTGGATAGAAAAGCTATAATTATAGTTAACGCATTTTTTGGCGAAATTGAATTAGGTGATAACATTATAATAGATCCAAAATGAAAATTATTGAATCAGTTAAAGAAATACAAGAGTATTGTCAACAATTAAAACGGGAAGGTAAAACTATAGCATCTGTAGATACAGATGGAGAATTACATGATGGTCATATGACATTAGTAAAGATTGCTAAAGAAAATGCAGATGTCACGATATTAAGTGTTTGTCATGGTTTTCATTATTTGGAAATGCCTGAAGAGAAATATAAGAAAAAGAAATTTCAATACAGACATTCTCCAGAGGGACTTTCAAAAGATGTTGAATTATGTAGACAACATGGAATAGATGTACTTTGTTATTTACCAGAGAATCAATTATATGCAGATGATTTTGTTATTCCTCTAGAAATTTGTGAAAAAACATATGATTTTATAAGAAGTCGTGGTATGTTTGATGAAGTTGTTGTTTCCAGATTTGTCCACTCTCTTTGGACATGGTTTCCACCATTTTACGTTTTAACTCCCGATATATGTATGGTAGGACAAAAGGACGTATACCAAAATTTTGCGATTAAATCTCTAATCAAACAGTTAAATCTTCCTATAGAGGTAGTTATAGCTCCTATTATAAGAGACCCTGATGGTCTTGCTTGTAGTTCTCGTAATGTTCACTTAACTCAATCTGAACGTCAGGACGCTACTTCTATATATCAAGTTTTACGAGAAGTAGCTTCTTGGAAGGAAACTGAACCAATAAGTTATATCAAAAAATATATTACTTATCATATAAAGTCGGAATATTGTTATGTAGATATATGTTGCTCTAAAACTTTAAAAATTTTGGATGTATTGGATAGAGAAGCGGTAATAATAATTAACGCATTTTTTGGTAAAATTGAACTAGGGGATAACATAATAATTAAATCATGAAAATTATTAAGTCAATTGAAGAAATGCGAGAGTATTGTCAACAATTAAAACGGAAAAGAAAGACTATTGGATCGGTAGGTACTGAAGAAGGATACTTACATGATGGTCATATGTCTTTAGTAAAAATTGCTAAAGAAAATGCAGATGTAGTAGTATTAGACCTTTTACATACAGTTAATTATTTTGAATGCTCTCCTGAAGAGTACGAAAGATTATTAGAAATATATGAACAAGATTTTCTAGAAAAAGATATTGAATTATGTAAGTTAAACAATGTAGATGTACTTTTTCTTCCTTCTATGCACGATATGTATTTAAATATTCTTCCTCTAAATATTTCTATTCCTGTCATTGAGCTATGGGTAAGTAAATGGAAACCGCGTGCAGAATTTATCAGAATGTGTAGAGAAACGTATAATATTATGCTGCCTGATGTAACTGTAGTAGGACAAAAGGATGTATACCAAAATTTTGCAATAAAATCTCTTATCAAACAGTTAGGTCTTCCTATAAAAGTAATTATAGCCCCTACTCTTAGAGATTTCAATGGTGTGGCTTTAAGTTCTCGGAATAAGGTTTTAAGGCCGGATGATTATAAAAATGTTATTTCCATTTATAAAACCTTACAAGAAGTAGCTTCTTGGAAGGAAATTGAACCAATAAATTATATCAAATCGTATATTACTCACCATGTGAAATCAGAGGAATGTTGTGTAGATATATGTTGTGCAGAAACTTTAAAAGATCTAGATGTTGTATTAGATAGAAAAGCATTAATTACAATTACCGCATTTTTTGGTGAAATTTTTATAGATGATAACATTATAGTAGACCCAAAATGAAAATTATAGAATCAATAGACGAGATGCGAGAGTATTCTCAGCAATTAAAACGTGATGGTAAAACTATAGCTTCTGTAGATATAGGATCTTTTATGCATGATGGTCATATGCAATTAGTTGAAGTAGCTAAACAGCATAGTGATGTAGTGATAGTAAATCTTGAACATACCCCAGAATTTTTAGCTTTCGGTGAAGGTGACTATAATCCTTATATGGTAGGAGACGGTTCTATTAGCCCTATATGGGAAGAATTTATTTCAGAATATAATCTAGCTACTCTTCCAAATGATATTGAATTATGTAAAAAACATGGTGTAGATATTTTATTTTTACCTTCTATGGAAGATATGTATAATAATGTATCTGATACTACTATTTTATCTCCTTTACCGGTTGCTGAAACTTTAGCAAAAATTTATCCTAAACACTCGACTTTTAGTTCTGTTATGGTGAGAGAATTAATAATAATGCTTAACATTTTATCTCCTGATATATCTGTAGTTGGTCAAAAAGATATTCTTCAAAGTTTTACTCTTAAAAAAATTATTAATGATTTAAAGTATCCAATTAAATTAATTAGGACTCCGATATATAGAAACCCAAATGGATTAGCTTATAGTTCTCGTAATCAGTATTTATCAGAGTCAGAACGAAAACAAGCTACTTCGATTTATCAAACTTTATATGAAGTTTCTAAGTGGTCTATATATCCTTCCATAGAGAAAATTAAAGAACACATTATAAATCGTATAGAAGGACATGTAAATTATGTTTCAATTTTTTCTATTAAAACGTTGCAAGAGTTATCATGCTTGATAGAAGAAACTGTGATTCTAGTTAGTGTAACTTATGATGGAATAGACTTAACTGATAATATTATAATAGACCCAGAAAGAATTAAAAGATGAAAATTATTGAATCAATTGAAGAGATGCGAGAGTATTCTCGACAAGTAAAATGTCAAGGTAAAACTATAGCAGCTATAGAAACTGAGGGGTACTTACATGATGGTCACATGTCTTTAGTGAAAGTTGCTCAAGATATTGAAACAATTACAGTTGTAAGTGCAGCCTCTATTGCCCCACTTAATTTTTCTATGGAGTGGCCCGAAAATTATAAAGAAAAATTAATAGAACAAGAAAGTTTTTATATAAAAACTTCTCTAATGAAAGATCTAGAATTATGTAAGGCACATGATGTAGACGTATTTTTTCATCCAAGTATGTTAGATTATTATCAGAGTCCTATTCAAACAATAAGAATTTCTGATGATCTCAGCAGACAGTTATTAGATAATTCAGAAACTTTTTTTCTTGGTATATATATGAATTATTCTTTTGATTTAACTATTAAAAATTGGAATGTTATATGTCCTGATATAACTATATTTGGACAAAAAGATATACATCAATCTATTCTTATAAAAAAGACTGCTAATGTTTTATTGTTCCCCATAAAGGTAATTATAGCTCCTACTCTAAGAGATTCTGATGGGTTGGCTTGTAGTTCTCGTAATAAATTTTTGAGTGACTCTGAACGTCAGGACGCTATTTCTGTTTATCAAACTTTGCACGAAATATCAAGATGGTCTACTTATCCACCTGTAACAGAAATTAAAGAACATATTACAAATCGTATAAGTCAAACTAATGGGTATTTACATTATATGTGTATTTGTAGTTCAGAAACTTTAGAAGAGGTAGATGTACTTGAGGAAGAAACAATAATTATTATTTCAGCAAGATTTGGCGAAGTTGATATTTGGGATAATATTATAATAAAACCATAAGGAATTAAAAATGAAGGAAAAAAACGATGAACTT
>TARA_R110001583_G_scaffold145635_1_pt1 | contig 18202 bp, 14 predicted proteins | sample TARA_R110001583 | Tara Oceans TARA_R110001583 (sample SAMEA4398432) | marine metagenome | biome: Polar Biome; feature: [MES] marine water layer (ENVO:01000295) within the mesopelagic zone...; material: water (ENVO:00002006), including particulate matter (ENVO:01000060) such... | reverse complement strand
CCTCCTTAAAAGGGAGGTGCTCTACCAACTGAGCTACCAGGTCGTATTTTTCTCTTTTAGCGGCTGCAAATATAGAAGTATATTTGATAAAAACAAACTTCTTTATTATTTTGTTTTACTTAAATATGTTTCCCTTACTTTCTTGAATAAATTTGAAGAATATACAAAATCTACAACCGCCTCATTTTCAGTTTTAAATATCTCCTCATTAGTCCCTTCCCAAGCATTTACACCATTTTGTAAAAAAATTATTTTTTCTCCAATTTCCATAACAGAATTCATATCATGTGAGTTAATTACGGTAATTATTTGATATTCTTTTGTAATTTCTTGAATTAAATTATCTATTACTGTTGCCGTTCTAGGATCTAAACCAGAATTTGGTTCGTCACAAAATAGATATTTTGGATTCATAACAATAGCTCTAGCAATAGCAACTCGTTTTTGCATTCCACCAGATAACTCTGCCGGAAATTTCTTGTTTACATTTTCTAGATTAACCCTACTTAAAACAACATTTACCCGATCAATCATTTCTGAAATTGGCTTATCAGCAAACATTTTTAAAGGAAATAGTACGTTCTCTTCAATAGTTAAGGAATCAAATAGAGCTCCTCCTTGAAAAACCATTCCCATATCTTGTCTTAATTGTCTACGTTCTTTTATTCCAAGTTCAGTATGTATTCTTCCATCAAAAGAAATTAATCCTTTATCAGGAGTATGTAATCCAAGCAAACATTTTAACAAAACTGTTTTACCTGATCCACTTTGCCCAATAATCATATTGGTTTTCCCTTTTTCAAAAGTTGTTGAAATTCCTTTTAAAACAGGCGTTCCGTCAAATTCTTTATATAAATCTTTAACTTCAATCATTTATCCTAATAGCATTTGAGTTAAAAAATAATTTAATAAAATAATAACAATACTTGTCCAAACTACTGCTTGAGTACTTGCTCTACCAACCTCTAATGAGCCACCTTTAACATAAAAACCATGATATGCAGGTATGGTTGTAATTACAAAAGCAAAAACAACCGTTTTTGTTAATGCGTATTTTATAAAGTAAGGATTAAAATCAAGTTGAATACCGTAAATATAGTCTTCGCTAAAAAATAGATCCGTTAGCAACCCTGCAAAATAACCTCCAACAATTCCTAAAAACATTGACAACAAAATTAACAATGGGTAAAAAAATAATGCGGCTAGTATTTTAGGTAAAACTAAATAGTTTAATGAATTAATTCCCATCACCTCTAGCGCATCAATTTGCTCTGTAACACGCATAGTTCCCATGCTTGATGTTATATAGGAACCCACTTTACCTGCTAAAATTATTGACATAAACGTTGGCGCAAATTCTAAAATAATTCCTCTTTTTGTAGCAAAACCAATTAAATATTTTGGTATAAATGGACTATCAACATTAAGTGCTGTTTGTATGGCTACAACTCCTCCAACGAAAAAAGAAATAAACATTATAATCCCCATCGATTTTAATCCTAAATCTTCAATTTCTCTAAATAGCATTTCTCTAAAAACTGACCATTTCTGAGGTTTTCTAAAAACTTGCTTCAGCATAATAAAATACTTCCCAATATGCTTTAAATAATTCATTTAAATTTCATTTTCCGCTAAAGTATAAAATTAATATGAAACAAAGTAAATGATACGTGTATTGAGTATCATTTTAATTAAATTTGGAACAAAAAAAAGGCTTCAATTGAAGCCTTTACTATACTATTTTTTTAAATTATTTTACGCCTCCTCCAGTATCTCCAGGCTCTTCTTCCTCTTCGCATAAATCTTTACAGAATTGAAAATACATTGCCCAGCTACCTCCTTCAAATTCTTCACCTTGCCCCCAAGCAGTTTCTCTTTGAATTACATTTCCTTTTAAATCTATTTTTGAAACTTCTGCATGAGCAGCAATATAAAAACAAGGTTCAAAAGCTTCTGCAACTATTTTATATTCTACTTCAAAATCTGAAATAACATTTGCTTCATAATCCATTCTTTTTTCAAATACACCTGGTTTTGGGTTTCCTTTTTTTGTTTCTGGAATTCCATCTCTATCTCCTGCATATAAATGAGTCAATTTAATAATCCATTCACTATTTGTAATATAGGAAATATAAACATAATCTATACCTTCTTCATTAACCAATTCCACATCAACTCTACCTGCAGTATAATTTTGCCCAGCAATTAAAGGAGTAGAGAAACAAGCTGTTTCTGAATCTCTTGAAGCTAATCCAGTTAAATCTTTTGTTGTAACACTAAAATCAAACGAATCTGTTTTTAACTCAGCTAAATCATCGGCAGTTTGGCAGCTATATAATATTCCTAGTGCCAGTATAACTAAAAAATTAATTTTTTTAAACATATTAATAAAATTTAAGGGGGTTTACTTTGCTAAAGTACATAAATAATTGGACACCAACCTGTATAATTACCTTTTATTTAAATTAAATTACCATTTACATGATAAAACGTGTATTTTACATATAAAAGAGGAATAAAAAACTCTTAATTTTTGAGAGTTTTTTACTGTATTTCATTAAAAATATTAATATTTATAAACTACTGCATTTATATTCATTCCTGCACCAACTGAAGCCAATATAACAATATCGCCTTTATTAATTTCTTGATTTTCAATTTCACCTCGTTTAACTAAATCAAATAACGTAGGTACGGTTGCAACAGAACTATTCCCTAGTTTATGAATACTCATTGGCATTACACCTTCTGGAAGTTTTGTCTTATACAAACGGTAAAAACGCTTAATAATAGCTTCATCCATTTTTTCGTTTGCCTGATGAATAAAGACTTTTTTAACGTCTAAAATATCAATTCCACTATTATCTAGTGCCTTTTTCATAGCTAATGGAACATTGTTTAATGCATATTCATAAATTTTACGACCATGCATTTTTAAGTAACGTGTATCAGATTTTTTAGTTTTATCAAATGCTTCACCAAAAAACAAATAATAACACTCATCCATAGTGTTAGTTTGCGCTGCGTGACTAAGAATTCCTATAGGTGAATCGCTTTCAACCGCTTCAATTACACAAGCACCTGCACCATCTGAATAAATCATTGAATCTCTATCGTTAGGATCTAATACTCTTGATAATGTTTCAGTACCAATAACCAAACATTTTTTAGCAATACCTGATTTTATATACGCTTCCGCTTGAATAACTCCTTGAATCCATCCTGGACAACCAAAAAGGATATCATATGCTACGCAATTTGCATTTTCAATTCCTAATTTATGTTTAACTCTTGACGCTAAACTTGGTAATAAATCACTTTGATTCGTGGAGCTTTTTACATCCCCAAAATTATGAGCTAATATTATATAATCTAATTCTTCTTGAGCTAATCCTGCATCTTCAATAGCTTTTTTAGCTGAAATATATGCTAAATCAGAAGATGTTAAATCTGCAGCCGCATAACGTCTTTCTTCAATACCTGTTATCGCTTTAAACTTTGCTATAACTAATTCATTTTCATATTCCATTAAAGAACCATCCTCATTTAAAAATTTATTTGTTAAAAAATCTGAGTTCTTTTTAATTTCAGTTGGAATACAACTTCCTGTTCCTGTTATTATTGAATTTAATGCCATTGTTTTTATTTGAATGGTAAATATATAAAGAAATTATGTTTTATTTAGCTCTGCTATTTTAATTTGCATAACAGTTGCTATTGACAAAGCACGTGATTTTGCAGCATGTGCAACTTCGCCAATAAAATGTTCATCAATTGTAGTATTAAAATGAAAAATCCACTGCTGAAAATGTTGCTTTTTAAAAGGTTTTTTGGGATGCAAATCTAAATGTGGTTTCATTGCATTTTTTTTATAACTTCCTGAATAAAAAAGTATATTATCCCAAAAATCAACTAATATTTGTAGATGTGCTTCTAGATGATTGGCATCAGAAAAATCTTCAAAAAAATGATGCAATAAATCATCATTCATCAACTTTACATAGAAATTTTTTACTAGAAAGTAGATGTCTTCTCTATTTTCAATTGTCTTTTTCATTACTATTTATAAAAAAGATTTATCGAAAGCAATAGGAAGCAAATCTAACAATGAGTCTGTTTTAATTACAGCTCCAATTTCACCCATAAAATACACTTCAATTTTATTTTTTTGCTTTAGTTCATATTCAGATAACGTTTGTCTACAGGCGCCACAAGGAGCTACAGGTTCTTTTGTTATTTGTGTTGATGAACTTGCTGTAATAGCTAACTTTAGTATTTTAAGATTTGGAAAATCGGATGATACTTTCCAAATTGCAACTCTCTCAGCACATATTCCAGATGGATATGCTGCATTTTCTTGATTATTACCTGTAACTATTGTGCCATCCTCCATGAGAAATGCTGCACCTACTTTAAATTTTGAATAAGGAGCATATGCATTTTTTTTAGCTTCAATAGCACTATTCATTAAAACTTTGACTGAGTCTGAAAGTTCTTCATAAGAATCAAAAACAGTAATTTGAGTTTTTATTTCAACTTTTTTCATTAAATAGTTTATTTTACTTTTAGTTTATTTCAAATAGCTCACCAAAATCAAATGCTAATGAAAATCGTAGTGTATTTTCTAAAGGGTTGTTAATATCTGAAGCATTAAATAAATAAGAAATATCAATTTTTGAGCTTTTAAAATTAAAACCAGAACCTATTGTAAAATATTTTCTTGATCCTTTAAAATCACTTTCATTAAAATAACCTGCTCTAACTGCAAAAGAGTTGTCATACATATATTCAGCTCCTAAAGCCCACGTAAATTCTTTCAGTTCTTCACTAAATCCACCTGGAGCATCTCCAAACGAACTAAACATACCACTTATAAAACCAACATCTTCTTGAACATAATTATCACTTCCTTCAGGTTTAGGAATACTTGGTGTTGGAACCAATAATTTATTAAACTCTAAATTAACACTTACTGTGTTATAGTTATCTAAAATAAAATCAAAACCTCCTCCAATTTTTAAATTTGTTGGTATGTAATTTTCATTTCCATCATCGGTATAAGATACTTTAGGACCAATATTAGAAATATTAAAACCACCTCTCCAAATTCCATTAAAGTTACCGTAATTAGATTCATCCGATTGAAAATACCCTGAAATATCAACAGCAAAGGTATTTACAGGTCTTAAGGTTGTATTTCCAGATTCAATACCTAAATCTGAGCGTATATAACGCATTGTTACACCCATAGCGTAGGTTTCACTTAATTTAAGTGAATACGATGCGTCTACAGAAAATTCATTTAATTTTTCGGTTCCTTCAGGAACTCCATTGGCATCTGTCAATTGAATTTCTCCTAAATTAAAATATTTTAAACTTGTTGCCCAAGCGCTTCTATCATCTATTCTATTTGCAAAGGTAAAACCTCCTAAAAAAACATCGTTAGTAAGCTCTCTTAACCAAGGTGTATAAATTACACCTACAGTAAATTGAGAAGACATAAATGCATATTTTGAAGCATTCCAATGTTGTGAATTGGCATCAGGTGATGTTGCTACACCAATATCTCCCATACCACCAGCACGTGCGTCAGGTGCTATTAATAAAAATGGTGCTGCTGTAGTTATTGCATTTTGAGTTTGTTGTGCATTTATTTTTGAAAATGCAACTAAAAGGACAAGTACTAATATTGTTATTTTTCTCATTAATTGGGTAAATTTAACTTAACAAATATCTTAATTTATTATTGAAGAATTACTAATTTTTCTATTTTTTCTGATTTAGCGTTGGAATTGAGCGATTTAACTTTTAATTTATATACATAAACACCTTTTCCTATTTTAAAACCATAGTCATCTAAACCATTCCAAGCTATTGTTCTAGATAAATTACCTTCAGATTGTACCGTTTTATTAATTGTTTTTACTAATTTTCCTGAAACAGTAAAAATTTGTATTTGAACACTTAACAACTCATTAGGCTTATTATGATTAAACCAAAACTCTGTGTAATTAATAAATGGATTTGGATAATTAAGCACATTCCTTAATATTAAATCACTATCATCAACTACAAAAAAAGAAAACGTTGTTTCAGATAAATTATTGTAAGTATCCCAAACTTTTAAAGTTATTGAGTGTAGCCCTGTTGTAAGATTTCTAAATTGGTAGTTTACTTTCCCTTTTTTATAGTTGTTTAATTCGGTTTGATAAAAGTCATTTAAAAGTATTGGATTGGACTGATCTCCATCCAAAATTGCAACAATATCGTGATCAACAGCTGTAATTGATGTGTTTATACCACTTTCATCTTCTAAAACAACAATAAACAATGGAGATTCATTAGTGTTTCCACCATCAACAAAATTTAAATCGTTCATATACAACTGCACAATTGGCCCTGTAGTATCTTCAGGTGCGTTTTCATTTATTCCGCCTATCACCACATCAAAGCTATATCCTGCTTTATCAAATTGTGTATTTGAAGCATAAAGACTCAGTTTCCCTTTTCCAAATGCAACTTTTAAATCTCTTGGCGCAACAAAATCAAAACTAAATTTTCCATTTTCAACTTTTGATCTTCCATTGAATATTTTGCTTTCAATAGCATCAAATTCCATGGTAATATTTCTATTGTCGTTATCTAAAGTTGTTTTATTAATCGCTTTATCAAAAACTGTTACAGCTAATTCGCCATTAAAATCGTTTAAAATTTCACTATTAGCATTTGTCACTTCTCCTTCAAATTTCACATACGACAATGCTTTAATCGTATCCAAGGATTGTGAAATTTCAACATTATTCATTTTAGTGATTTTAACAGTTGAGCTAGGAATACTCAATTTCATTGCTGGGTCACCCAAATTATAAACAAAATAACGCTGAGTTGTTGAAAACTGATTTTTCACATTCATTAGTGCTTCAGCAATGGTAAAATTATCGTTATTAATATTTAATAATGGTTTTATAATACGTTCATTTAAAGCTTGACCAACGCTAATATACACCTCTCTTGTAGTTGAAATTAGTGATGCTGAGCCTCCATTTTCGTTCCAAAGCACGTATTCTCCTGCTGTTTTTCTTAAAGGATTGTCAAATCTTGAAAATTCACAAGTTACAGTGATAAATAGTGGTAATTTAAATTCATTTTTCCAGTTTTGAATATCTGAAACTTCTAAAATTCTCTCAGCTGCCCAACCATCTTCACCTCCATGTCCAAAATAATCAACCATTACAGTTCCCTTTTCTATTTGATTTGATATTTCAGTATTTACTGTTGGGTATCTATTTCCGCCTGATGAAGTTTGCTGTGTATACGCATCTATATACACTTTTTTCAGATTAAAAATGGGTTTGTTTACTGAAATAGTATCTGCTATTTTTTCCATTTCAATTTCTAATATTTCTTCTCCTGTTGCATCAACATCATCTGCAACAAGCATTATTTTCGTACGCCAATCTCCAAATGATTTTGAGCTATAATAACTCAATATTTTATCTACTACCTTTTCAGCTTGCAATGTTTCTGAAACGGGTATTCTTCCTGTTGCTACATCTTGCTTTTCAAAAGAATTCATTTCGCCTTCATTTGCATCCATCATTCCATAAAAATCATCTGTCACAAATGACGAAGCCAAATTAAAACTATTATAAGCTTCAAAAACTGGAACAATATTATTGTTACCTCCTATTCTATCCTTGTAATCATAAGATGCATCTCCAAATAAGCACACATATTTTAATTGATTTGTTGTAGCATTGTCATATAAATGTTTTACAAAATCTCTAATGCCTGAAATATCAGGTGAGCCCGAAGAAAATTCATTATAAATTTGATTTATTGGTATTACTTGTACTTTTAAATTTGAATTATTAATATGGTAATTGGCTATACGTTGTGCTTGTTCAACTAAAAAATCTTGAGTAATAATTACATAATCAATATTCTTTAAATTATGCAAATTTTGGTTTGTTATATTCGAATTATTTAAAATTTTTGGTGTGTAAAAATCACTTTCATTTAAAACAACATATTCATGAAAGCTACCACCATTTACTTTGAAAATAAAATTAGGACCTGTAGTTTCATTTAAAACATTGGCAGGATTTATTGGGTTTGAAATATCCCAAACCAAATCAACATTTGAGGCATTTTCTAATGAAAATTCAAATATTTCAGAAGTATTATTTATAGCTAAATTTCGAAAAGAAAATTGATTGCCTGTTGCAATTAATTTTTTCTTACCTAAAATTTCAATATAATCTAGATATGCTTTTGCTGAAGGGTTTCCATTATTATTATAATTCACCTCAACACTTACGGTATTTTCAGTTATTGATATTGCACCTTTATTTTCATTGGCAACAGCTTTGGTAAGTCCACCATTAGCTGAATAATTAACGGTAAATAAATTTTGATTATTTACTTTAACTTCCATTTGAGATGTCAATGAAGATTCTGCAACACCTCTAACTTTAACAATAATATCTTCTGAAGAATCTATAGAATTAAAAGGAATTGAATAGGTTCTAATGTTTTCAATATTAAAACTATCTCCAAACCATTGCTGCCCAATTGCAAACAAATTCACTTCATCTTTTTCAAAAAAAGTATAATCGTGAAAAGTTGTTATTTGCTGATTTGCTGGTGCTGTAATTTCCGCTTTATTTAAAATTCTTTTTCCCTGAGTATTTTCAACGGTTATAAAATAATACGATTCATCAGAAAAAATATTGAACTGATGTTTAATTTCATTTAAATTTGTTGCCTCGGCAGCATTCCATTTATGAGGCCCTTTTGCATAAAATAAAATGTAATCATCACTATCAAAACTGTTATCTTCTTCACCTTTAATATAAATGGCATTTTCTTGCAAGCCATCATATCTAAAATCTCCATTTTTAAAAGGAAGCATTTCACCACCATTTCCATAAATTTGAATATTTTTAGGATTAATAGTATTAACATCAATACCTAAGTTCTGAAGAAAATTTTTATCTATTTTATAAACTCCAGATGTATCAATTGCAAATTTATACCATTCTCCAAATGCTAATACCGAATTTTTAACCGTTGAAGTTTTAGAATTTACAGTTATTTTTTGTGGTATTAAATTGTACTCTAAATCAAAAGAAATAATTTTTTTTATACTTGTACCTTCTTTTAATAGTGGATTTAAATTTAAAACTGCAAAAGTGTTGTTTTTAGATGTAACAATGTTAAAATCGAAACTTAACGTATTGGGAATAAAATTAATATTAAATAAGTTCGTACTCTGTTGAGCTAGTGTTTCAAAAACAATATTTTTAATTGAATAATTACCAACTTCTACCCCATTTGGCATTTCCCAAGTATGCGTAAAAGATGGATTTAAGTTTTCATCAATAAAATTACCTTCAACAAGGCTTGTTTTAATTTTGATGTTTTTATTAATGGAGAAATCAACATCATTTACCCAATTTACGTTAATACTTTTTGTTTGATTTTGTTGTGCAAAGAGCGCATTTCCAAAAATAAAAAATACTACTAATAGGTGTTTATTTATTGTATTCATCAAACAAAATATAGGTAAATTTTACATTTAATTTTTAATATTATACAACATTACATATAATAAAGAACAAAAACAATCGTTAAAAAAACATAATAAAATATTTTATTAAAATAATTTCTTGTGAAAAAATTTATTTAATGTAAATTGCGAGACATTAAACCCTAATAAGTGAAAATGAATATGAAAAATTTATTTAATGTAACACAAATTTTAATAGTAGTTTTTTCAACGCTTCTATTTGTTAGTTGCCATAATAGAAATCCTAGTAATAGATCTGCATTAACTGGCTGGAATTCAAAAGATAAAGCTGCTGCAGGTTTTTCTACAAATACCAATTATGATGGTCAATTAACTCCTCCTGGAATGGTTTTAATTGAAGGAGGTTCATTTACAATGGGTCATGTACAAGATGATGTACTGTTTGACTGGAATACAACACCTGTTAAACAACAAGTGCGTTCTTTTTATTTAGATGAATCAGAAGTTACAAATGCTGAATACTTATTTTACTTAGAATGGACTGAAAAAGTTTTTCCTCCTAATAATCAAAATTATAAAGATATATACTTATCTGCAGTGCCAGATACACTTGTTTGGAGAGATGTTTTAGGGGCTAACGAATTATTAACTGAAAATTATTTAAGACACCCAGCGTATGCAGATTATCCTGTAGTTGGTGTAAGTTGGATTCAAGCAACTCAATATTGCAAATGGAGAACTAATATAGTTAATGAAAAAATATTAATGGATAAAGGTCTTTTAAACCCCTTATTTGAAAGTGACACCCTTGTTGTAGAAGGGAAAAACCACTTCAATACAGATACCTACTTAGCAAATCCTTATTTACTTTTTGATGGTGATTCAACTATTTACAATAAAGGATTACCTAGTAACATAAAAAGAAAAAAAGGAGAACCAAAACCTTCAAGAGGCTCATTTACAGGGAGGCACGTAAAAGTTTCTGATGGTATTGTATCAACAAAGTTTAGACTTCCAACTGAAGCTGAATGGGAATATGCTGCAAAAGCTATTGTTGAAAATAGAGAATACAATAATATTAGAGGTAGAAAAAAGTATGCTTGGGATGGAAAATATACTCGTAATAAATCAAAACGAACTAAAGGAGATCAATTAGCAAATTTCAAACAAGGTAGAGGGGATTACAGTGGTGTTCCTGGTTGGAGTAATGATGGAGCAGATATAACAATAAAGGTGAAACAATACAACCCTAATGCATTTGGCCTTTATGACATGTCTGGTAATGTAGCAGAATGGGTTGCAGATGTTTATAGGCCAATTATTGATAATGAAGCAAATGACTTTAACTATTTTAGAGGTAATATCTTTACTAAAAAAATGATTGATGCAGAAGGAAAAGTTGTAATGGTTGATAATGTATCTGTTGAATATGACACGCTTGAAAATGGGAAAATCACTCCTAAAAACTTACCTGGAAGTATCAAATATGTTCCAATTACTAAACGAGATGCTTATATGAGAAACAATTATGAAAAAGCTTACAATATTGATTCTCGAGATGGTGATTTAGCTTCAACAAAATTCTATTCAAAAGAGGAAGATGAACTTGACACTAAACCTAGAATGTATAATTCACCTTTAAAACCTAGAGAAATTGGTGAAAGTGGTTTTATACAACAGAAATATGATACAGAAAAAAGAACAACATTAATTAGTGATAAATCGCGTGTATATAAAGGTGGTTCTTGGAAAGATAGAGAATATTGGTTAGATCCTTCACAAAGAAGGTATTTACCAGAATATATGGCTACAAATTACATTGGTTTCCGTTGTGCAACTGATAGATTAGGTCCTATGACATTGAAAAGAAGAAAACCAACGACAACCAAAATTAGATATTAAAAATTATTTATAAATACTATAAAACCTCATTGAAAATTCAATGAGGTTTTTTTATATTTAAGCAATGAATATTGAACAATTATATAAGCTATTTAGTGAAACTTATTTAGTAGATACTGATACACGAAAAATTAGAAAAGGAAGTATTTACTTCGCCTTAAAAGGTGAAAATTTTAATGGGAATAAATTTGCTGTTGAAGCACTTAACAAAGGTGCTAAATACGCTGTTATTGATGAAGAAATAAATTCACCTCAAGATAACATACTACTTGTTGATGATGTTTTAGAAACGCTTCAACAATTAGCAAATTTCCACAGAAAACAACTTAACATACCTATTCTTTCTTTAACTGGTAGCAATGGAAAAACCACAACCAAAGAATTAATTAATACTGTTTTAAGTAAAAAATTCAAAACAACTGCAACTATTGGCAATTTAAATAATCATATTGGTGTGCCGCTTACACTTTTAACTATGACACCTAGTACTGAAATTGGGATTGTTGAAATGGGCGCAAATCATTTAAAAGAAATTGATTCTTTATGTAAAATTACAGCACCTAATTACGGTTATATTACAAATTTTGGGAAAGCTCATTTAGAAGGTTTTGGAAGTTTTGAAGGAATTGTTAAGGGCAAATCTGAACTGTATAATTTTTTAAGAAATAACAATGGAATAGCTTTTATTAATTCTGATGATGAAATCCAAGTGAAACAATCAAAAGGTATTAATTCTATAGAGTTTAATAGTGAATCAATTCAATTCATTAAAGCCGATCCATTCGTTAAAGTTCAATTTAAAGACATTTTAATTCAAAGTCAATTAATTGGAAAATATAACTATAATAATATAGCTGCTGCAATTGTTATAGGATCTTATTTCAAAGTTTCAAAAAATGAAATACGTAATGCAATTGAAAATTATATCCCTACAAATAATAGGTCGCAGATAATTCAAAAAGGGACAAACAAGATAATTTTGGATGCATACAATGCAAACCCAAGTAGTATGCTGGCCGCTCTTGAAAATTTCAATCAATTAAAAGACACTAATAAAATAGTGTTTTTAGGTGATATGTTTGAGTTAGGAAATGATAGTACTACTGAACACCAAAAAATAGCAGAAATGGTTACCTCGCTTAATTTTCAGAAGGTTTATTTAATAGGAAAAGCATTTTCTACTGCAAGTGTAAAAAATGCTTTTGTATATAATAGTTTTGATAATTTTAAAAATTCAAACAATTATTTAAAAATTAACAATGCTACAATTCTAATTAAAGGTTCTAGAGGAATGGCTCTAGAAAGGATTTTAGATCTTTTCTAATTTTAATTTCCCTTGATGGTATTTTATTAACCCATCAATAGGTCTTCTAACAATATTTCCCAATTCTATTAAATAGAATCTTGCAACATCTTCAATAATATCTCGTGCAAAAAAGGCTATAGAACCTACAAAATGTACGGGTACAGATTTTGATTCTTTATAAGGTAGTATTCTATTTTTGAAAAATTCTTTTACTCCTTTATGCAAAATTTTATTGAAATATAAATTTCTTTCATTTTTCAACATAAATTCCGCAAAATTAGCTAGATAGGTATTTGGATTATCGTCCTTATAAATTCTTTTTTTAATAATATCTGAACTCAAATCATATTGCTCTTCAAACATTTTAGCAACATCTTCTGGCATTTTATTATAGAAATAATCTCTTAATAATTTCTTACCAAAATAATTACCACTTGCCTCATCCATTAAAATATAACCTAAAGAGTCTATTTTAACATCTACCTCAGTTCCATCAAAATAACAACTATTAGATCCCGTTCCTAAAATACAAACTATTCCAGGCTCTTGAGTTACCGCATAAGCCGCTGCATACGTATCTTCTTTTACAACAACCTTTGCATTAATAAAAAATGATTCTAATATTGATTTTAAAAGAGCTGTAGGCTTTTTAGTACCACAACCAGCACCATAAAAGTATACTTCAGTAATCTTTTCTTTATAAGTTTTAAAATCTTCGTTTTCATTAATTCGATTATTCATCAAATCAATTGAAAAAACAGCAGGGTTTAAACCTCCAGTTCTCGTTTTAAGCACAACCTCACCCGATTTACCAAGTAAAACCCAGTCTGCTTTAGTAGAACCACCATCAGCTATTAGAATCATTTTTTATTTATTAATTACTTAACGTCGTTAATGTAAGTTGCTAAATCAACTAATTTAGTTGAATAACCAAATTCATTATCGTACCAAGATACGATTTTCACGAAGTTATCATTTAATGCCATAGATGCGTTTGCATCAAAAACAGATGTTCTTGGTTCAGAAACGAAATCTTGAGAAACAACACCTTCTTCAGTATAACCTAATATACCTGCTAATTCATTTTCAGAAGCATGTTTAATTGCAGCTTTTACTTCTTCAAAAGAAGCTCCTTTTTCTAATCTACAAGTTAAATCTACTACAGATACATCAACAGTTGGTACTCTAAAAGCCATACCTGTTAATTTTCCATTTAATTCTGGAATTACTTTTCCAACAGCTTTTGCAGCTCCTGTAGATGCAGGTACGATGTTGTTTAATGAAGAACGTCCTAATCTGTAATCTTTTCTAGATGGACCATCAACTGTAAATTGTGTTGCAGTTGCAGCGTGTACAGTTGTCATTAATCCTTCAACAATACCAAAATTATCGTTTAATACTTTAGCGATAGGTGCTAAACAGTTTGTTGTACAAGATGCGTTAGATACAATAGTATCAGCAGCAGTAATGTTTTTGTGGTTTACACCCATTACAAACATTGGCGCATCTGCAGATGGTGCAGAAATTGCAACTTTTTTAGCTCCAGCAGTAATGTGCTTTTGTGCTCCTTCTAAGTTTGTAAAGATACCTGTACAATCTAAAACTACATCCGTTCCTACAGCATCCCACTTTAAATCTTCTGGGTTACGTTCTGCAGTAATTCTAATTTCTTTTCCGTTAACTACTAAGTTTCCGTTAGCTACATCGATTGTTCCATCAAATTGACCGTGTACTGAATCGTATTTTAATAAATAAGCTAAATGTTCTACATCTAACAAATCATTAATTCCTACTACTTCTACATTTGGTCTGCTTACCGCTACTCTAAAAGCGATTCTTCCAATTCTACCAAATCCGTTAATTCCAATTTTAATCGTTGACATTTTTATTGTTTTATTTATTATTCAATTTTATACTGAAATTATTTCAGCAACTTTAAGTAATTCTCTATTAATATCGTGGTTCATTTTAATAGCTTTATTTAAACCAACTGTTGTGATTTGATTGTTTGTAATACCAACCATAACACCTGTTGCCCTATCTAACAAAGCTTCTACCGCTGCAACTCCTAGTCTACTGGCCAAAACCCTGTCATAACAACTTGGAGAACCTCCACGCTGCATATGTCCTAAAACAGACACTCTGATATCGTAATCAGGAAAGTTTTCAGTAATGTGGTCAGCTAATTCAAATACACTTTTCCCTATTTTATCTCCTTCAGAAACAACAACAATACTTGACGTTTTCCCTCTTTGCTTGCTTGCATTAAGTGATTCAACCAACCTGTCTAATCCTAAGTTTTTTTCAGGAATCAAAATTTCTTCTGCACCAGCTCCAATACCTGAGTTTAAGGCAATAAATCCGGCATCTCTACCCATTACTTCAACAAAGAATAATCGGTTATGTGAACTTGCTGTATCACGAATTTTATCAATAACCTCAACAACTGTATTTAATGCTGTGTCATATCCAATGGTATTATCTGTACCATAAATATCATTATCTATTGTACCTGGTATACCTACAACTGGGAAATTAAATTCTTGAATAAATTTCAATCCACCTGTAAACGTTCCATCACCTCCAATAACAACTAGAGCACCAACTCCAGCTTCTTTTAATTTATTATACGCTTTTTCTCTTCCTTCTTCTGTTCTAAATTCTTTAGAACGTGCAGACTTTAATATTGTTCCTCCTTTATTTATAATATTACTTACGTGACGTGCTGATAATGATTCAAAATCTCCTTCAATTAAACCTTGATATCCTCTATAAACACCAACACACTCAACGCTATAATAAGTACAAGCTCTAACAACAGCACGAATTGCAGCATTCATTCCTGGAGCATCTCCTCCAGATGTTAAAACTGCTATCTTTTTTATTGGTTCATTCATAGGGTGAAATTATGCATCAAAATTACTTTTAAATCAATTTTTTTCCTAAAAAAACAGCTAATATTCACTATAACGATTTCGTTAAACAACACAAAAAAGAGTCCGATTTAGAACTCTTTTTATAATGAATTAAATTACTCACTATCAAATTATTAAAACAAATTTAGTTATAAATAATTAAAATTGATGAAAATTGTTTTTCTTCTTCTAGAATATAGATATACAAGCACATTTATGCGCTATAAAAACATTCTTAATTTGCTACTTTTAAAATTAAAGAGGCCAATGGATTTAATTTCAATTTTAAGGTTCCTATACCTTTACTAATATTTAATTCTGAAGAAATTTCACCATATAATTGTTCTTCTACTTTATAATCACCATCAATTAAATTCCAGGTATTTATAATTTTTTTTGGAATTTTTAATTCAAACTCATAACTTTTAGCAACATCAAAGTTAGCAACAATAATCAATTTTTCTTCTGAAGACCATCTCACAAAAGAAAAAACACGATGATTGTAATTTTCTGTATGAGCTCTATTATAATTGTGAATTTCTTCATAATTTCCCATCAAAGCTTCACTATTAATTGTGAAATTAAGTAAACGCTTATAAAAATCTCTTAAATTCCTTTCTTCAAAAGACAACTTACCGCCATCAAATTTCTTTTCATTCATCCATTTTTGATGGTTTGGAACACCTATATAATCAAAAATTGAAGTACGCGTTGGGTTTCCAAACCCTGCCATTTCGTTGCCTGGCTCGCCTACTTCTTGCCCAAAATAGATCATAGTTGGCGAAGTACTTATAGTTGCTGAAACAACCATAGCTGGTTTTCCTTTTTCAGCTAAACCTGCAAAACCTGGACTTGCAATACGTTGTTCATCATGATTTTCTAAAAAGTGCAACATATTGTGTTCAATATCTGCTAAATTCTTTTGTATTGCAGGTAAATTATCTGTTAAACCATTTCCTTGCATAATATGCTTTATCGTATCATATAAAGCCACTTTATCATACAAATAATCCATTTTCCCTTTATGAATATAATCTCTATATAACTTAGGATTATATACTTCAGCCAATAAAAAAGCATCTGGATTGCCCCTTTTTATTGAAGAATTCATAAAACTCCAAAATTCTACAGGAACCATTTCAGCCATATCATATCTAAATCCATCTACACCTTTTGATGTCCAATATAAAGCAATATCTCTAAATTTAATCCAAGAACTAGGTACTTTTTTATCTTTCCAAAACTCGAAATGAGCATTGTAATCTTCTGTATTAAAACCCTTAGGGAGTTCATTAAAATCCTTTGAACCATCTGGTTTTATACCATAATTTATTTTAACGGTTTCATACCAATCGTACATATTAGGTTGCGCTAAACGAGATCCATTTCCTGTCCATTTGGCTGGTTTTTCATCAAATTTATTATCTGAAAGTGGATGCGTTTCACCTCCTAATGGTAAATATCCATTTTGCCAATTTGGGACTATAAAAGTTTCTCCTGGATTGTAATAGAAATTATTATCTACATGATATTGAACTGTTTTATCATCACTTGCACCAAAATCTTCAACTCCTTCTGGATTTGTTTTTCCTTCATAATTTCTAGCAACATGATTCGGAACTATGTCTATTAGAACTTTCATTCCATTTTTATGAGTTCTTTCAATTAAAGCTTCAAATTCTTCCAATCTTTTAGCAGGATCTAAAGCTAAATCTGGGTTTACATTGTAGTAATCTTTCACTGCATATGGAGAACCTGCACGACCTTTCACCACATCTGGATCATCATTTGAAATTCCATAATCAGTATAATCTCTAATTACATCATGATGAGGCACGCCTGTATACCATATATATGTTACACCTAAATCTTTTATTTCTTGGAGTGCCTTATCTGTAAAGTCATTAAATTTTCCAACTCCATTTTCTTCAATAGTTCCCCAAGGTTTATTGGTTGTATTTGTATTTCCAAACAATCTTGTAAAAACCTGATAAACAACTTCCTTATGGTTTTTTTCGGGTTTCATAGTCTCTTTCGTTTCTTTATTTTCTTTATTGCAAGCAACAAAAACAATAAATAGACAGGCAAAACTTGTTATAAGTCTTTTATTCATTTTACAATTTTTATTATTTTTTAATTAAGCTAATAGCAAATCCACCACCTGCTGCCAAGTGAAATATCTCTTTTGACTTATTCGTTATTTCAATTTTTCTAATATTTAAGCTTGTTGGATTCTCATTCCAATGTGCATCTTTTCCGTCTTCATAAATAATAGCTTCATAAGTTATTCCTTCATCTAAAAAGCTGAAATCAATTTCTAAGTCACGTTCATTTTCATCTGTAATTCCACCTACAAACCAATTTTCTGATTTTTTCTCTTTTCTGGCTATGGTTACAAAATCTCCAATTTCACCATTTAATACTTTAGTTTGTTGCCAGTCCACTGCAACATCTCTAATAAATTGCAACGCTGGATTACCTTCATAATTTTCAATTAAATCAGCTGCCATTTGTACAGGACTATAAATAACCACATACAATGCTAAT
>TARA_R110001583_G_scaffold26533_7_pt1 | contig 18228 bp, 15 predicted proteins | sample TARA_R110001583 | Tara Oceans TARA_R110001583 (sample SAMEA4398432) | marine metagenome | biome: Polar Biome; feature: [MES] marine water layer (ENVO:01000295) within the mesopelagic zone...; material: water (ENVO:00002006), including particulate matter (ENVO:01000060) such as...... | reverse complement strand
ACGCTGCTGTTTCAGAGAAGAAAGGTAACGAGCAAAAACAGACTCAGTAATTAAGGTTAATGGAATACCAAGATCCAATGCATTAATCCCTGTCCATTTACCGGTGCCTTTTTGGCCTGCGGTATCCATTATTTTTTCAACAAGTGGTTGGCCATCAGTATCTTTGAAGGCAAGTATATCGATAGTAATTTCTACTAAATAACTATTGAGTTCGGTTTCATTCCATTTTTTAAAGGTCAATTCCATCTCTTCATGAGACATTAATAACGCTTCTTTCATAAAATGGTAAGCTTCGCTGATAAGCTGCATATCACCGTATTCAATACCGTTGTGGATCATTTTTACAAAGTGACCAGAACCTGCATTACCAACCCAATCACAACAAGGTTCACCTTGATCTGTTTTGGCGGAAATACCTTGAAAAATAGGTTTGATATGTGGCCATGCTTTTACATCGCCACCGGGCATAATAGAAGGTCCAAAACGTGCGCCCTCTTCTCCGCCTGACACTCCTGCCCCCACAAAATGAAGATCTAATTGGCTCAGTTTTTCAACGCGACGGTTACTATCAACATAATTAGAGTTACCTCCATCAATGATAATATCGCCTTTATCAAGTAAAGGAATGAGCGCATCAATAAAATGGTCAACAACATCTCCTGCACGCACCATTAGCATAATTTTACGAGGTGTTGCGAGCAAACTCACCATCTCTTCTAGGGAATGGGCAGCAACAATATTGGTGTCTTTTGCAGTAGTTTCTAAAAATTGATCAACTTTAGAAATGGTACGGTTATAGGCAACGACCTTAAAGCCGTGGTCGTTCATATTTAAAATTAGGTTTTGTCCCATCACGGCTAGGCCTATGACTGCGATATCAGCATTCATTATTATTTCCTTTTGGTAATAGTGTTGAAGATTCTGGATCTAAATAAAACTGAGTTAAGCCTGTTTTTGCTGCAATATGGGCGGCAGGATAAAGGTCGCGACTATTAACCTGGGTATTTATTTTATAAATAATATCCGCTTTACTTGCGCCCATAACTAAATAGGTAATACGTTTACTGTGCTCAATTAAATGCGCCGTCTTGGAAATACGTAACTGCCCAGTTTGTGGTTGTGTTGCGATAAAGGTTAAATTGCACTCTTCATAATTGGTTTGACCTGGGAAAATAGAAGCCGTATGGCCATCCCCCCCCATGCCTAAAATAATCCAGTCAAATTGTGGCAGTCCATTATGAACAGGAACGTTCGCTTGGATTTCTTGTGCATAACGAATGGTTTCCTGTTCAGGTGAATTTTCACCCCGAATGCGATGAATATTCTCAGCAGGAATAGCGATATGATCAAATAAACGTTGTTTGCATTGCCCGTAATTACTTTCTGGATCATTTGCTGCCACGCAACGCTCGTCTCCCCACCAAAAATGTAACTGCTGCCAGTTTATTGTTTTCGCAAAGTGCGAGTTTGCCAAATAATCAAATAAAAGGTTAGGTGTTGAACCACCCGATAAAGAGATGTGAGTATATTCATCACTTAAACTTAACCGTTGTAAATCATTAGCGAGTTGGTCAAGTAAAGCTTGAGTTGAATCGAAAATAATATTATTCATGTTATAGCTCGCAGTAATCAGTGTCGGTTAAATTCTTACAAGGAGATCGCCATGTTTGGCCATTCTTAAATAAGGCTTCTGCTTCAATCGGCCCCCATGTACCAGCCGCATACCCATAAAGATCAAACTTTTGTTTTTTATAATCGAGGATCGGTTGCACAAATTGCCAACAAGCACGCACAGCATCACTTCTGGAGAAGAGTGTCGCATCGCCTTTTAATACGTCTAATAAAAGACGTTCATAAGCAGATAATAATTCGGAGTTTTTTAAGTTGCTATAATGAAAGTCCATTGCCACAGGTTCTGTTTCAAAACCCGCTCCAGGTTTTTTTAAGCCAAAACTTAATAAAGTGCCCTCATCCGGTTGAATACGAATAATGAGTTTATTATCCGGTGGGTTAGCCGAAAAAACAGGGTGAGGCGTTTTCTTGAAATGGATCACAACTTCAGTCACGCGTGTTGGCATTCGCTTCGCTGTGCGCACATAAAATGGAACACCATCCCAGCGCCAGTTTTTAATAAACATGTTAAGTGCAACATAAGTTTCAGTACGTGAATCATTAGGCACACCTTCTTCTTCACGGTAACTTAATAAACATTCATCACGCACATGAGACTTTGTATATTGCCCTAATACTAAGTTATGTTTGAGGTCATGCTCAGTTAATGGTCTCAGGCATTGTAATACTTTAACAACTTCGTCACGCATTGAATCCGCATTTATCACTGCGGGCGGTTCCATCGCGATCATCGCAATCACTTGTAATAAGTGATTTTGTATCATATCGCGCATTGCACCGGCGTTATCATAATAACCACCGCGGGAGCCGATACCTAAATCTTCAGCCCCTGTGACTTCAATATAATCAATATATTTGGCATTCCATAGCGGTTCAAAAATACTATTCGCAAAACGTAATACCAACATGTTTTGCACGGTTTCTTTACCAAGATAATGATCGATACGGTAAATTTGCTTCTCAGTGAAGTTTTGGTACAAACTTTTATCAAGGGCAATAGCAGATTCCAAGTCATAACCAAAAGGTTTCTCAATGACTAAACGCTTCCACCCTTGATCTTCAACATTCATGTCGTGAGCGGCAAGATTCTGGGGAATGACAGAATATAAACTAGGAGGGGTAGCAAGATAAAATAACGTGTTACTTTGTATTGTGAATTGCTTTTCAATCGACTTAATACGTTCTTTAAGTGACGTATACTCATCTGTATTTTCAGGATCCATTGCTTGATAAAACAGATGCTCACAAAATCTAGCTAATGATGTTTGATCTACGTTATCGCCCGATGCTAAGTTTTTTATTAATTTATCACGAAAACTTTGGTCGTCATAAGTGCTGCGGCTAACGCCTAAAATAGCAAATGAGAGAGGTAATTTTTGCAGCGTATAAAGTTTATAAAGTGCGGGTATTAACATGCGTTGTGTCAGGTCACCTGAGGCACCAAAAATCACAATACAATTATTATCAAGAGTTAACATTAATCCATCCTTAAATGAGATAGGCGAAAAAGATTAAAAAATTTGCTTCTTATGTTGTTATTTGATTATAAGCAGCATTTTAGTTTTTCTATTACAGTCATCATACTTAGTAGATCAGGTAAATATTGTCGCGTTATCATTCGGCACATTGATAGGTTATGAGGCAAATAAAGACGAGTAATATAATTACTCTTTTTTAAATAAACTTTAAAGTATTTTCTTTAAGCTGGTTAGTGAGCTAGTTGATTACAATCAAAACCACAGTAATTCACATTTACTTGGCATTCAACAGATTATTATCTTTTCAATAACTGATTAATTAAATTGAGTCCTTAGTGGGTTTATGGGGTAATAAGTCGAGATTTATGGGTATGAGGGCTTCGCCCTTGGCTTAATGCAAACTATTCCTTAACTTTTCTGAAAAAACAAATGAACAAGACAGTACATTCACCATTGTCTATTCACTTTATTTTAGCCGCGCAGCGTGAATTTATGCATGCCTTTATTCACCGTAATATTACCGGCTCAGTCGTACCTAGCCTTTTGTCCTCTTTACTGGATTAGCTGTCGCCTACCAGGACTGCTGACTATTTTCACACTCGTTTTATAGTAACGAGATGATTTGATTTTAACCTGACTCCATTCATTTTTAGTTGTATATAAGGCTTATTTTTTTCCTTAAGTTTTAGACTAATTATAATAAAACTGCTTAGGGTCTTTTCTATATAATTATAAGATCTTGCTTTTTCTCTTATAAGCAAAAGGCAAGATCTGGCCCCATTATTTTTCGTTTCAGGACAGTTAACGCTCAGCTGAGGTGCGTAGCGCCGCCTGCAGCATGCTTTTATTATGTGTTTTCATTTGTGTTCGATGGGGTTGTGTCGCAAGAAGAAAGCTTCCACAACAAGGATAGTCAACATTACGGCACCAGCAACGCCCACCACCAGTAGATCAGTGGATATTTTAATCCAGAGAAATCCAGATAAAACGATCAGGTCAAGAACAATGGCCCCAATAAGAATGGTGCTACGGGCACCAATTTCTTGCCGGAGATGACGTAATATCCCCCAATGAAGGGCGATATCCATTATCAGATAAAAGATGATACCCAACGCTGCGATACGTGTCAGATCAAAGAAAACCGTTAGCAGCAGACCCAGAACTACTGTGTAGACCAGAGTATGCTTTTGGATGCTGCCCGGCATCCCAAAATGACTGTGGGGGACAAGCTTCATCTCTGTAAGCATTGCTAACATCCGAGAAACTGCAAATATACTGGCGATAATTCCACCTGCTGTCGCTAGCATGGCTAGGACAACCGTAAACCACACTGCGTACTCGCCTAGTGCCGGCCTAGCAGCGGCGGCCAGCGAGTAATTTTGCGTTTTGATAATTTCATCAAGAGACAAGTTGCTGGCGACAGCGAAGCCTACTAGCGCATAAATAACAACACATAGCGCGATGGAGATTATTATGGCTCTGCCCACATTCCGGTGTGGGTCTTTCAGTTCCGAGCCACTGTTGGTAATAGTGGTAAAACCTTTGAACGCTAGAATACCAAGGGCCGTAGCGCCAAGAAAACCAACCAATGTTGCATCATTGCCCTGAGTTGAGAAATTCACCTCCACCGAATCCGCCACCGAGACCCCAACAACGCCAAACAGCACGATACCGCCTATCTTGATAAACCCGAGCACCGACGACACCCCCTCGATCATACGGTTAGCGGATAAATTAATCAGAAAGGCCACCACCAACAATCCGACACCCAATACTGTCACCAGAAAACTGGTATCATCGATTTCAAACAACTGCAGGGTATAAGCCCCAAATGTGCGGGCCAGAAAACTCTGGGCAATAATCATAGAAAAATACATCAACAGGGCATGAAAAGCCGTGGTCAGCGTACTGCCATAAGCCTTTTTCAAGTACATGGCTATTCCGCCAGCTGACGGATAAGCATTCGACATTTTAATGTATGAGTATGAACTGAATGAAACGATCAGCGCGGCCGAAAGAAAAGCCAGTGGGAAAAGACTCCCGGTCATCTCGGCCATCTGACCGGTCAGGGCAAATATCCCAGCCCCAATCATCACTCCAGTGCCAAGTGCAACGGCGCCGACCAATGTCAGGCTGTCTTTACGATACTGCGTCGTTCTATCTTTAGAAGTATTCATATTTCCACCAATATATCTCTTTTTCAGGATCGGCTATTTCTATCCCGGTTACACATAAAGAGACGGTAAAATTTTCTCATTTACTGCCTACTTATTTGAATAAGCAACCACCATATATTATATTTATTTGATATTAAATAGATTTTTTTTATTTTTATTAACTGGATCGATTAAATTGGAGCATAAATGGAATTGTAAAGCTGATAATGAGCCGATGTCAGCCTCTTTGTTTCTTTCTCTTCTGACAGAACAAAGAAGATTATCGCAAGGCCAAATACCGAGTCAATAAAGGCTAAAACAGGCCGGGGGAGGGCAGACGAGCTAAAATAAAAAATTAGCTTAGGAGATGTTGCTCTATCAACTGCACTACCAATTCAGCCGATAACAAGGTCAATTCATATTGATCAATAAAAATAAAATCATCACTACCTGTTTTACCAGACCCAACACCAACCACATCTGGGTGAGCATCAAGAATAATAAACATTAACCTTTGCTTAAGTTTAATATTATCCACAGTTACTGCATTTGATGCTTGTAAGCTTTGCTCTAATAACCCTACCGAGGAGGAAAATTGTTGATGTTTTTCAGTTAATTGGTCATTTGCACTCACCACTAACGTTAATAACTGTTCAATATTTTTATTCATGTCATTCGCTCTACTTTCAATTTTCTACTTTTTATTTGGCACCTTTCATAAGCATATTAGAAAAATGCCTATTGCATATGAACTTAGTTCGCTGACTTTGGTTTTAAGCTTATTGAGTGATTAATGCTTTCAGTGTATCGACTCGTTTTTTATTAGCGCCTAAATCACTGCGCCCTACTCGTGAAGCTGAACGGAAATGTAGCTGGTTATCATCACTTACTCTTAACTCTAAATCATCAACAAAACCAAAAATACCCGAGGTAAAAGTAGCAGCAATATAATCAGGCTCAGTCGTCACTATTTTTCCGTTAAGGGACTCTACTGCAGTTTTTGCTTTGTTTAAGAACTGTGTTTTATCTCCACTAAAAGATAATGGTTCAATAGTATTAGTATCGCCGTTGATGCTTTCGCTGATCACACAATTTTTAATACTTACACAGGCTTGTAACTGACCCCCTTTAAGCCCTAGTGCTTGGCCTTTTTTAGACATAATGCCAAGTACAAAGAAAGCGATGATGATAATAACGGCAATAACAATTAAGATAATCAGTAATTTTTTCATATTTTTATCCATTAAATGATTGTATTTGAGGTACTGTTCATTCTACAAAATCACAGTGTTGGCACTGTAATTTGTAAGCCGGTTTTAAAGCTGGGTTGCTAGTTTTTAAGCTCATTACAACGTTAAGTTATTAGCTATGTTAGTGGCTATATTATCAAATATTGATTCAGTTTATGACTCTTTGGAACAGGTTATTCAGATTCAAGTTGTTCTAATACTTCTACTGCTTTTGGAAACTGTGCAATATTAAAGAGCTTATCACGTACCTGCCAAAACCGCCCATTCTTGTTAGCGATCACTATTTCTGGCGCTTGTAATCTATGTTCGTTGTTGATCACCTTAGTCACCGAACTGTCAGTATAAGGGCGAAAGCGATCAATCAAATGAGGTTGAATGAAACGCTGCAGAAGCTGTGCTTTTTGTTTCGCTGTGGTTAATTGCCAAAACTCACTAATTTTCCCTTGGCCACCACTATAAGTCACTTTTAATTGGTTTTTACCGTGCTTATTTTTGGTTGCTTCAAGTTGCATATCATCACAGCGAATGATCATTGCATCTTTAAGTTTTAATGCTTCTCGTAATTTTTTATCTGGATCAACTAAGATAGCTTCACAATGACCACACACTCGTGCAGCGATATCATTATCCATTCCACACTGGTCACAGAATTTAGCCCTGAATCGGTAATTACAATGTACTCGCTGCTCAAACTTATTGTTATCATCGTCTTCGGTAATTTTTAATGCATACCCTTGGCATTTACGTCCATAATGTTCAATCACAAAACCTGCCGGATCGAGCTTCCCCCAGAAGTTATTATTAAACTGACAAGCAGGGCAAGGAATAGTGACTATTTCACTGCCACTCTCTGGCTTTTCTTGCCCGACCTCAGGTTCGTATAAGTCGTAACAATTACCAGCAAACTCCATTACTAAACAATCTTTTTTACCCTCCGATAAGCGTAAACCACGGCCCACAATTTGCTGATATAAACTAATCGACTCAGTAGGACGCAAAATAGCGATTAAGTCTACATGTGGTGCATCAAACCCTGTGGTTAATACGGAAACATTAACTAAATACTTTATTTTTTTGTTTTTAAAGTCTTGGATGATTTGGTCACGGTCTTTACCTGCGGTATCGCCAATAATTAATGCGGCGCTTTGTTCTTTTAAATAACCTAAAATTTCTTGTGCGTGTTTGACCGTAGAAGCAAAAATCATGACACCTTGGCGATCTGCGGCATGATGGATAACTGATTTAATAATTTCAGGTGTTGCACGGCCTGATTTTTCAATCACTTTATTTAAATCAGCTTCACGATAACTACCGGTATTAGCAGGACTGATTTGAGAAAAGTCATAACTTAATACCGCCATGTCCAGCACTTTTGGTTGTGTTAAAAAGTGTTCATCTAACAAAAATCGGATCGGTAAATCAAAAATACAATCTCGGAAGAATCGCGGCTCTTCGCTACGCACTTGGCCACGCGTATGGTATTGATATATCCAGCCTAAACCAAGGCGATAAGGTGTGGCGGTTAATCCAAGAACCTTCAGGTTTGGGTTAATAGCTTGTAAGTGTTTAATTACTTTTTGATAACTTGAGTCACCTTGCATCGGTACACGATGACATTCATCTATCACTAATAATGAAAAAGCATCATCAAAGAGGTCAAGGTTATTGACAATAGACTGCACAGAGGCAAACACAACTTGCTGTGACGTTTCTTTACGGCCAAGTCCAGCTGAAAAAATAGAAGCTTCTACGCCGTAACTTTCATATTTTGCATGATTTTGTTCAACTAACTCTTTAACGTGAGCAAGGACTAACACACGCCCTTTTGCTATCCTAGCAAGCTCAGCAATAATTAAACTTTTCCCTGCACCAGTTGAAAGTGCTAATACCGCTGGTGTACTAAACCGGCGGAAATAATGTAAGGTCGCATTCACGGCATCTTGTTGATAAGGACGAAGCTTAAACATAAAAGTACGCTGTTGGTTATTGATAAAGAAAGCAGTTTAGCATTTTTTAGTAGTACTTTTAATCAGCCTTTAAATACCTCTGAATTACTTTAAGAAAGTGATAAAGAGGTATTTAGCTATTTTACTCGCGACGAATAATAACCTGCGCTTCTAAAATAACCTTACGCTGTAACTGCAATTCAATGCCTTGTTTAATGGCATCTAAATTTTCACTGGTTAAGGTTTCAGGCGTGAGTAATTTAAGTGATATTTCCATCGGTTCAACTGACCTTGCGTGCACTTCTCTGATGGTCACATCACCTACTATTTTTCCTTCTAGTTGTTGCATAATTGCCGCTTCATCGGATAAACGTAAAAAACTAAAAACCAGTGGTATAGAGACAATAGCCACGCCAATAAAAGCAATCATCAGTCCCTTTTTAGCGCGCGTGAAAGGCGCATAACCTAATGCTAAAAAGGTTAATGCCGCGGCAAATACAATGCCGGCTAAGTTGGTTAGAAATAATAGCAATGCACCCCATGCAACATGCATATCTAACCACCCTATACCAATTCCTGTTACAGCTAGCGGTGGCACTAGTGCGACGGCAATAGCAACTCCCGCTAAACTCTTAGCTGCATCAATACGGGCATGTGCATAAGCCCCTGCAATACCCGAGATAACAGCAACCCCTAAATCTAATAAACTTGGGCTTAAGCGAGCTGCAATTTCAGGGGTGATAATTTCCATTGGAATAATAAAACTGGCAACCGATGAAAAACCCAAAGAAACCAAGATCCCAATGCCTAATGTGGTCGCACTGGCGGTTAATAATGAAGGATCTTGCCGAGTCATCGCCATCGACAAAGAAATGATCGGGGCCATTAAAGGCGCTAAAATCATCGCACCGATAATAACAGGGGCAGAACTTGCAAATAAACCAACACTCGCGAGCAGGGTTGATAATGCCATTAAGGTTAAAAAGGCTGAAGATGCTGTCGCATTATCTCTCAGTAATTGATACAGATCTTTAAACTCATCTGTTGCGGCATGGGCAATAAAAGCTAATGGTTTGGTCGCGAGTTCCATCACGGCTTCACCAAAAGGTAAACTGGTAATTTTCAGTTGCTCTTTTTCCACACTAGATGTCTCAATGATCGGTAATGAATCACCCACTAATAACGTCAATACATGGTTTTCAGTATCAATAGTTAATAATTCAGTCTGTTGCTCTTGACCATCAATTTGATAACTTAATATTTCGCCATTGGTTATTACTAAACTTTGTGCTTTTACTAACCCTAAAAAGTTAGGTAACGTATAAAACCGCCCTAATGTTGAGACGGTAAAGAAACGCAATAATTCCATGATGCTACGTGGTGCAATAATAATCGCATGGCACATACCATCATTAATATGACTATTCGGTAATATATGCTCAGATAACCATGAATCATGAACATGCCCGGCGATAACAACCCCTAAAGCAGCGGTGTTAAAAGTCGTTTCATCGGCTGTGGTAATAGTGATTTTTTTAGGACAAGCATGACGAATTTTACCGACGTTTCGCCACCCCAGTTTGATCCGTTCAATTAGACCTAAGCTTTTAGCACTGGGTAATAAGTTAAAACTTTCTCCGATGACCAGTGAGCAGAGTAAAATTTTGCCATTACAGCGCACGATATCAACTTGCTCAGGTTTGCTTTTTTCAGCACCTTGAATCGCTTTTTCTAAGTTGCTTTGAGCACAAAAACCACGTTTTGCATAAAGTGCATCGGGATGAGGCAGAATAGAAAGATGCCAACCGCCCTCAATAGCGGCTTCGATCACCGCAGCTGCTTGTTGATCATTTACATAAGCGTAAACTCGACTGTCTTTATTAAAGTGGACAGTTTTTTCTTCCCACGCTCTTGGTAAAATAGGCTCTTCAAAAAACGGCAATAATTTATCAGCTAATTGATCTTTTTGCTCAATATCGAAAAGTAGAAAGCTATCTGCCATATTTAATTCTCATCGGGGAAAGTTTATAAAATAGAGTATGCGTATACGGAATCACTAGTGCAATAAGTAACTGTTATTAATGGGGTTGATATAGCGGTTATTATGCGAATCTAAGAAGGATAAAAGTGATTCTAAAAAGTGAAATGATCTATTAGATCATTTCACTCAAATAGGGGTATTATTAATTTGAAGTAACAGGAGATTAACTAACGTCTTTAATCTTGTAACTGTTTTTGTACATCTGCAATAATACTTTCAGGGTCACCGATATATTGCGCATGATTTAACAAGACTGCATTATCGTTATGTACTAACAATAAAGCAGGGAAAGAAACCGTTCCCATAAACCCTTGTAAATCATTAATATCTGATAAAACATACATCGCATCTTTGCTAAGTTCTTCTTTAAATACCTTGTTCGGTATTGATAATTTTAAGTCTTCAGCAAGTTCTGTAAAATCTATCTTTTTACCTAAAGAGTTACCTTCAACAAAGTGAGCATGTTGCAACGCTTGTAATACTGTTAATAATTTATCTGACTGTTTTGTCGAGATCCAGGCTAATAAGTTTGCACTGATAATACTGTTTTTAGGGCTATCTGCGAAACGTACATATTCCTGTGAAAAAGGTACATCACTTTCTTTTTCAACAGATTTAATCGTATTAAAACCAACACTATTACCACCATCGTAATTAGCACAATGCCAAGCATGTATTCCCATTTCAGGAAAAGCTTCATCTAAGGCAACCACTAATGGTGTTGCGGCATAACTCCATGGGCAATGAGAGTCGTAAATAAAATATAATTCTGAGCTCATAAAACCTACCTTTTCAACTCGTTAACTATCGAGTTCCAAATTAATTTGGGTGCAGCCTTTAGTACACTGCACGCCACTTTCACCTTCACTGAGCACGGTCAACGTTAGCGGTTGCTGACACTGTTCACAAAGCACTGTTTTGCCCTTAGCAAGGCGTTTAATTACATTACGCTGCTGGTTAAAAGATTCAGCAGCGGTTTTATTTATTTGAGAAAAGTCTATTTTAGTCATCTTAGCTATACCAATCTGTTTTAGTATCAATTTAACTTAATGGTCACTTATAGGTCTAAGTTAGCTAGACGTTTTGGTGCAATCAAACCATCATCATTCATCTGCCCTACACCAATAAAAGTATGCTCTTCGCCAACGGTGATCCTTACAATGGTATTGTCTGGTGCACCAAATACTTGTACCGGTTGACCATGTAATACATACGCACCCATCTCATCTGAAATATTAACTTCAGGATAATTTTTAACCGCAGTATCCATTTCTAATAATAACGGATCCAACAAGTCATAAGGGCTAATATCTTCTTGTTTCGCTTTTTCTATTAATGCTTCTAGCTCATCGATAGTGACCATACGCTCGTAAGGGTAATCAGCAACCTGTGTACGACGCAACATCGACACATGTGCACCACAACCTAATAACTCGCCTAAATCATCCACGATAGTCCGAATATAAGTGCCTTTACTCACATGAATATCGAGGTCAACTTGATTACCTTCAAAGCGTAATTGATTGATTTCGTAAACTGTAATTGGGCGTGCAGGACGATCAATGGTAATACCTTCACGTGCATACTTATATAGTGGCTTGCCTTCAAATTTCAAGGCAGAGTACATTGAAGGAACTTGTTTGATATCACCACGGAAAGTATCCAATACCAGATCAAGCTGCTGTTGAGTTACTGAAACAGGCTTTTCACAGACCACATCACCTTGAGAATCACTAGTATCTGTTCTGATACCTAATGTCGCGGTCACTATGTAACGTTTGTCTGAATCTAATAAGAACTGCGAGAACTTAGTCGCTTCACCTAAACAAACAGGTAACATACCAGTTGCTAATGGATCTAATGCACCGGTATGGCCTGCTTTTTGAGCAAAGAAAATTCGTTTAACACGTTGTAAGGCATGATTGGAACTGATGTCCGTAGGTTTATCTAATAATACGATGCCATTGATCGGGCGACCCTTTCCACGTTTTGCCATTACTTCGCTTCCTCTTCTTCTGTTGCTTCTAGTTCGTCTTCTTCACGACCAGCTTGTTTTAGCTTAACTTTATCATTTTTTACTGCACCACTTACTAGCTCAGAGATACGTAGACCTTCGGTTAGTGTTTCGTCAAAGCAAAAACGTACTTCAGGTACAATACGTAATTTCATTGCTTTACCTAGCAGGCGACGAATGTAACCAGCAGCGGCATTTAAGCCTTCTAATGATTCATCATTTGTTTGCTCACCAACAGTGAAAAATGTTACGTATACCGTTGCATAAGCAAGGTCACGAGTAATATCTACGCCAGAGATGGTTACCATTCCGATACGTGGATCTTTAACTTCTTGTTGTAAGATTCGAGCAAGTTCTTTTTGTACTTGCTGAGAAACTCGAGAAGCACGGCTATATTCTTTTGCCATTTGTAACTCCTAATCAACGCAATTTAAGCGCTGTTTTAAATGAGAATGGAGGCATAAAGCCCCCATTCTTAATAGTTATTAAGATTTAAAATTAAAGAGTACGTTTTACTTCAATAATTTCAAATACTTCTATTTGGTCACCTACGCGTACATCGTTGTAGTTCTTAACACCGATACCACACTCAACACCGTTACGTACTTCAGCTGCGTCATCTTTAAAGCGACGTAGAGACTCAAGCACACCTTCGTAGATTACAACGTTTTCACGTAGTACACGAATTGGGTTGTTACGTTTAATCGTACCTTCTGTCACCATACAACCAGCGATTGCGCCAATTTTAGGAGATTTAAATACTTCACGTACGTCAGCGATACCTGTGATTTCTTGTCTAAACTCAGGCGCTAATAAACCACTCATTGCAGCACGAACTTCGTCAATTAAGTCGTAGATGATGCTGTAGTAACGTAGTTCAACTGCTTCGTTATCAATTAACTTACGCGCTGATGCATCCGCACGAACATTAAAGCCGATAACCAATGCGCCAGATGCTGATGCAAGTGATGCATCAGTTTCAGTAATACCACCAACACCACGACCGATAATATTAACTTTAACTTCATCTGTAGACAGTTTATTTAATGATTCGCAAATCGCTTCAAGTGAACCTTGTACATCAGATTTAAGTACAACATTAAGTTCAGAAACTTCACCTGCTTCCATGTTAGAGAACATGTTTTCAAGTTTCGCTTTCTGTTGACGAGCAAGTTTGATATCGCGGAATTTACCTTGACGGTAAAGCGCAACTTCACGTGCTTTTTTCTCATCTTTAACAACAGTTGCTTCATCACCGGCTTGTGGTACACCAGAAAGGCCTAATACTTCAACCGGGATAGATGGACCAGCAGACTCAATTGGTTTACCGTTTTCGTCACGCATTGCACGAACTCGGCCGTATTCAAGACCACAAAGTACGATATCACCTTGTTTCAATTCACCTTGCTGTACTAGGATAGAGGCAACTGGACCACGACCTTTATCAAGACGAGATTCAATAACAACACCAGATGCAGGACCTGTTGAAACAGCTGATAAATCTAACATTTCAGCTTGTAATAAGATGCTATCTAATAGTGCATCAACACCAGTACCTACTTTAGCAGATACGAATGAGAAGATGTTTTCACCACCCCATTCTTCTGAAATAACATCGTGCTGTGAAAGTTCAGTTTTGACACGGTCAAAATCTACACCTTCTTTATCGATTTTATTCACAGCAACCATTAATGGTACACCAGCGGCCTTAGCATGTTGAATCGCTTCAACTGTTTGAGGCATAACGCCATCATCTGCAGCAACAACTAGTACAACGATATCTGTTGCTTTAGCACCACGAGAACGCATTGACGTAAACGCCGCATGTCCTGGTGTATCTAGGAATGAAATCATACCTTTGTCAGTATCTACATGATAAGCACCGATATGTTGAGTAATACCGCCCGCTTCACCGTCAGCAACTTTTGCACGACGAATGTAATCAAGTAATGAAGTTTTACCGTGGTCAACGTGACCCATGATAGTAACAACAGGTGCACGAGATGTTTTTTCACCACCTTGTTGTGCTTCTGCTAGTACTGCTTCTTCTAACTCATTTTCTTTCGTTAGGATAACTTTGTGACCCATTTCTTCAGCAACAATGGTTGCTGTTTCTTGGTCGATAACTTGGTTGATAGTTGCCATAGCACCCATCTTCATCATCACTTTAATCACTTCAGTTGCTTTAACAGCCATTTTGCTTGCTAACTCGGCAACAGTGATAGTCTCACCGATTTTAACGTCACGCTCAACTTTAGCAGCTGGTTTTTCAAATGCTTGTTGAAGTGCATGCGGTGTTGCAGCTGAACCTTTTTTACCACGACGGTTGTTACCGCGACGGTTGTAAACTGTTTCAAGTGGTTTAGCAGCTGGCGCTTTTTTCTTTTTCTTACGATGTGTTGGACCTTCAGCTTTAGTATCAACTGCATCTTCAGCTGCACGTGCTTCTGTTGATGTTGTTACATGGTAATCAGCACCTTCAGCAGCTTTACGGTCAGCTTCTTCTTTTGCCCAACGAGCGGCATTTTCTTCGGCTAATTTTTTAGCTAGTTCAGCTTGCTCAACAGCATCTTTTTCTGCTTTTGCTAATGCTTCTGTTTCTGCTTTTTTCAACAAATCAGCCTGTTCTTTTTCTAATTGAAGTTGTTCTTTTGTTTTAACAGATTTAGTAGCAGCTTGTTTTTGCTTGTTTGCTGCAGCAGCTATTTTTGCTTTTTCTTCAGCTTCTTTCTTAGCGGCTAATTTTTCAGCTAATACTTTCTCAGCTTGCGCTTTTTTAGCATCTAATTCAGCTTGAATTTTAGCTTCATCAGCAGCTTTAATTGCTTGTTCAGCTGCTTTTTCTGCTTGAACTTCTTCATCGCTACGCTTAACAAAAGTACGTTTTTTACGAACTTCAACATTAATTGCATTTGACTGACCTTTTACATTCAACGTAGATTTTGTTTTACGTTGCAAAGTCATTTTTTGCTTTTGCTCACCACCATGTTGCTTTTGCAAGTGAGTTGTTAGCTTTTCTTTTTCTTCGACGCTTACTTTATCGCTAGCTTTTTTAGTAATACCTGCAGCAGCAAACTGCTGAACTAACACATCTTCAGATTTATTTAAGTCTTTCGCGAGGTCTTTTAATAGAATTTCTGACATTATTTATTTCTCCATACTGACGCTATTATGCATCTTCACTAAACCAACAGATGTTACGAGCAGCCATTATTAGCTCTGCTGCTTTTTCTGCATCTAGTTTTTCATCAATCTCTAGTAGATCATCAACAGCTTGTTCTGCTAAGTCTTCTAATGTAATCACACCTTTACTTGCTAATACAAATGCAAGATGTGCCTCTAAGCCTTCAAGTGCTAATAGATCATCAGCAGGTTTTGCACCTTCAAGACTTTCTTCTTCAGCAAGCGCTTTTGTTGCTAGTACATCTTTAGCACGAGTACGTAGCTCTTCAACCATATCTTCGTCAAAACCGTCAATCGCTAATAGTTCTTCAGCTGGAACGTAGGCAATTTCTTCTAAAGAACTAAAACCTTCTTCTACTAATACTGCAGCAAAGTCTTCATCAACTTCTAATGCCGACGTAAATAATGAAATCACGCCATCAGCTTCAGCTTGGTGTTTAGTTTTCAATTCAGCCACTGTCATTACATTTAATACCCAACCAGTTAGTTGAGATGCTAAACGAATATTTTGACCATTACGGCCAATTGCTTGCGCTAAGTTTTCATCTTCTACCGCTATATCCATGCTGTGTGTATCTTCATCTACAACGATTGAAGCTACTTCAGCAGGTGCCATTGCATTGATTGCAAATTGTGCTGGATTCTCATCCCAAAGGATAATATCAACACGTTCTCCGCCTAATTCATTTGAAACAGCTTGAACACGTGCGCCACGCATACCAACACAAGCACCGATAGGATCGATACGTTGGTCATTTGATTTCACTGCAATTTTCGCACGTGAACCAGGATCACGAGCCGCGCCCATTAAGTCTATCATCTCTTCAGCGATTTCAGGCACTTCTAAGCGGAACAACTCTACTAATACTTCAGGTTGTGTACGTGTCATAAATAATTGCGCGCCACGAGCTTCAGGGCGAACAGCAAATAATAAACCACGTAAACGGTCACCTGGACGGAAGTTTTCACGAGGTAACATTTCATCACGGAAAATAACCGCTTCAGCATTATTACCAAGGTCTAATAAAATGCTATCACGTGTCATGCGTTTAACAACACCAGTGATCAGTTCACCTTCTTTTTCTGCATATTGTGCTACAACTTGTGCACGCTCAGCTTCACGTACTTTTTGCACGATAACTTGTTTTGCAGTCTGCGTAGTAATTCGGTCAAAAGTAACAGAATCAATTTCGTCTTCAATAAACTCGCCAATTTGAATTTCTGGGGTATCGTATTGCGCAGCTTCAAAAGTCATTTCTTTTGCAGGATTTTCCATCTCTGCATCAGGTGCTAATACTAACCAACGACGGAAAGTATCGAAATGCCCCGTTTCACGGTCAATTTCAACACGCACTTCAATTTCTAATTCATATTTCTTTTTAGTTGCAATAGACAGTGCACTTTCCAATGCTTCAAAAATCGCTTCTCTTGGTAAGCCTTTTTCATTTGAAACAGCTTCAACAACCAATAAAATTTCTTTATTATTCATTTTTAACGCCTTAATTAATCAAATTTTGGAACTATGTTCGCTTTTTGTATATTACTCAGCGCAAAACGCTCTTCTTTATTCTCTACAGCAACGGAAATAATTTCACCATCCACACTGCTAATAACACCTTTCCATCTACGGCGGTTTTGTATTGGCATACGAAGTTGTATTTTGACTTCTTCACCTATAAACGCTGCATATTGTGATGCATTAAATAATGGTCTTTCCATACCAGGAGACGATACTTCTAGTGTGTACTCATTAGTGATTGGATCTTCAACATCCATAATAGCACTCACTTGACGACTGACGGCCGCACAGTCATCAACTAAAATACCTTCTTCTTGGTCAATATAAACACGTAATGTCGAATGCTTTCCTGCACGAACGTATTCAATGCCAACTAATTCGTAGCCAAGATCTTCCACACTTGGCGCTAACATTTCCGTTAGACGCTCTTCTAAACTTGCCAAATCTATCCCCTTTCAGAAACAAAAAAAGGGCATATAGCCCTATTCAAATAACAACTTATGTTTATTTTTGATAAACATAAGTTGTCAGTAAACGTATTAAGTTAATCTAAAACCAAATACGCAAATAACAAAAAAGCCCCAATAAATTGGAGCTTCATTCGTTTTGTTTGATTAAATCAAACAAGATATTGTGATAGGAAACTACAATATCGAATGTGGTTAGAAAGGGAAATTTGATAATGACACTTTCTTTACCTACTTATAAAGCAGTGATTAAACTACATTATAAAATGGTTTCGGGAATTGGAATTAAACCAATGACCTTCGCCAGTGTTTTATTAAGAGCCAAGCCCAACGAGCTTTTCTTAAAACATACACTAAAATGTGGTTGCGAGAGCAGGATTTGAACCTACGTCCTTCGCTAGTGTTTTATTAAGAGTTAAGCCCGACGAGCTTTACTTAAAACATACACTAAAATGTGGTTGCGAGAGCTGGATATAAAAAATACCAATAACCTTCGTCTTTTTATGAAGAACAAGCTCGAAAATCATCAAGCTACTTCAAAA
>TARA_R110001583_G_C5670329_1_pt1 | contig 18249 bp, 15 predicted proteins | sample TARA_R110001583 | Tara Oceans TARA_R110001583 (sample SAMEA4398432) | marine metagenome | biome: Polar Biome; feature: [MES] marine water layer (ENVO:01000295) within the mesopelagic zone...; material: water (ENVO:00002006), including particulate matter (ENVO:01000060) such as...... | reverse complement strand
CGGCAGTAACGACTCCGGCGACCATGGCCGCCTGCATGTATCACTGCAAGCGAGTTATTAGAATAACCCAACGGAACGGATGCAGCAGACAGAGGAAGCTTCCGCTTTCTGCTGGGCTTCGAGAAAAAGAACGTCATGTTTGCCGTATCGTTCACAGGGAACAGCGCTCGCTGTCCGTATCCCTGTGTTACAAACCGCCACAGAGGGCGTCCCTACTACACTTCTACACTTCGGTTGCCTTGCGGTAATTCCCCTGATAATCAAAGATCTGCCCCTGCCAGCAGTGTTTTTGTTTGCGGGCTATAACAAGGTCCGGTGCCGATCAACCTTGCGGCAATGGGATAGCTGGCCAAGGTCTCCCCTACGAATAATCGCTATCAGGTATTCGGTAGAATATGGCATAAAGCGCCGGTACAAATACCAGCGTGGCCACGGTGCCCAGTGAAACGCCACCAATAAGAACGTAAGCCAGCGGGCCCCAGAAGCTATCGATGGTCAGTGGTACAAACGCCAACACCGCAGCCAGAGCGGTCAGAATAACGGGCCGGGATCTCTGCACACCCGCTTCAATGACGGCACTTCGAATCAGCATGCCCTCTTTCATATTATCTGAAATTTGCTGGGTCAGGATTAGGGTGTTACGCATCAGAATACCGGCGAGACCAATAATCCCCAACGTTGCCACAAAGCCAAATGGCTGGTTAAAGATCAGCAGCGCGGCCACAGCACCAATCAAACCCAGTGGTGCCGTCAATATCACCACCAGCGTACCTTTGAAGGAGCGCATCTGCAGCATCACAAAAACAAGCATCAACACGATCATAAGGGGTTGTAGCACTTGAATGGAGTGCTCGCCTTTCGAGGATTGCTCAACTGAACCACCGATTTGCAAAGAATAGCCAACTGGCATTTGTGCGCGCAACTCCGCTAGCGCTGCCCATACGTCGGCCGTAACATCTTTGGCCTGTGCTCCTCGAACATCAGCATTAACCGCCACAAACGGTTCCCGGTTATAACGCCGGATTACAGGTTCTTCGTAGACGACATCCGCTTCGCCAACCTGGTTAAATGAAATGCGTCGCCCCTCTTCACTGACAATTTCAAGATTCTGAATCTGTGTAATATCTTCTGCCTTGGCCCGACCAACCACCGGGGTCAATCGAATACCATCCCTTAACGTTGTAATGGCCAACCCGGATAGTTGAAATTGCAGCTGATAAGCAACTTCTTCTGGCGTCAAGCCAAACAACCGGAGCCGGTCTTTGTCGAAGCGAATATCGATACCAGGTGTGCGTTCATCCCATTCCAGATGACTGTTTTCAGTGTTGGCATGGCTCGCGATAATATCTCTCACCTTTTTACCAATAGTACGCAGCTGATTGGCCTCTGGCCCCATCACTCGAATACTGACTGGCCAGTCAACCGGTGGGCCGTAAAGGAGTGTTTCAGCTCTGACTCGTGACTCCGGAAAATCACCGGCCGCTACCCGGTTACGAATCAATCGGATCAAGCCGTCTCGGGCTGCGATGTCTTCTGCCACGATAACCAGCTTGGCGAAAGCACTGTTCGGCTGCTCCGGGCTGGCAGAGATAAAAAACCGGGGAGCCCCTGCTCCAATATAAGCCGACATGGACTTGATGCCGCTGGTGCCCTCCATCAGTCGTTCTATTTTTTGGACGGTAGCGTCGGTGGCTTCAATCGAAGTGCCTTGTGGATGATAAATACTGACCAGCACCTCAAGACGATCAGAGACGGGGAAAAACTGCTTCTGGACTGGACCAATCATGCCCACTATAGATATAAACAATAATGCAAACGTACTCAGAACAACGATTTTTCGATGCGCCAGGGTGCCGATAATAAGCTTCCTGAGCATACGGTAGGGACGTGAGGAATAGGCTTCCTTGTTGCTATGAGAGCTGTGATACAGGTTATCTGGCAAAATTTTCACCCCCAGATAAGGAGTAAACACAACGGCAACCACCCAGGAAAGTAACAACGCAATGGCCAATACCCAGAAAATGTTGCCTGCGTACTCACCGACACTGGAGCGGGCAAATCCTATAGGTACAAAACCGGCAACCGTTACCAGAGTCCCGTAGAGCATTGGAGCGGCGGTCACATTCCAGGCATGAGACGCCGCCAGTAGCTTGTCCCATCCTTCTTCCAGCTTCACAATCATCATCTCGATGGCAATGATGGCATCATCAACCAACAGCCCCAGTGCAATAATGAGCGCCCCGAGTGTAATACGATCAAGGTTAATGCCCATTGCGAGCATCACAATAAATGAGAGTCCAAGAGTGACTGGAATAGCAATTCCCACCACGATCCCGGCCCGCAGGCCAACCGCCAGCATTGTAACGGCCATCACCACGAGCACGGCAACCAGAAACTTAACCTGGAAAAGGTTGACCGCACCAATAATGGCTTCTTCCTGATTTGTCAGCAGGTCAAGCTCCATTCCCAGAGGAAGCATTACTCTTTCGTTTTCCCAGAATGCTCTTAACCGTTTACCAAACGCCAGGCCATTCTCTCCACGCCGCATGACCACACCAATCAGTAGAGCGTCCTCTCCGGATGAGCGAATGAGATAGCTGGGAGGATCTTCGTACCCTCTGGATATAGTGGCAATATCACCCAGTCTGATCAGATGTTCATCAATTCGGACAGGTACCTCTTGCAAAGCCTCCAGGTTCGATAAATCATCGTCCAGGCGGAGGTAGACTTTAGGGCCTGCCGTGGAAATATGGCCCGCAGGCAAGAGTCGGTTATTGGCTTGAATAGCCTCGATAATATCGGTAAGAGACACTCCTAACCCTTGTAACTTCGTCATGTCGAAATCAACAAATACCTGTTCTGATCGCTCACCTAAAATCTCGGCTTTTTCAACTCCCTGAACGCGCTGTACCCTGTCCCGAATCGCCTCGGCATCCCGGATCAATTCTCGCTGCGCGACACCTGATGCCGTCAGCGCAACCAGGGTGAAATACACATCACCGAAGTCCTCATTTACGATAGGCCCGATAACCCCGTCCGGTAACTGGGATGCTTCATCCTGCATGCGACGCCGGACCTGATAAAAGCGATCGGGGACATGCTTGGCGTCGGTGTAATCCTGGAACTCAACCTGCAAGTCGGCCCGCCCCGCCCGCACCGTTGTCTCAATTTTGTACAAATCCTCCACTTCCTGAATGCGTTTTTCCAACCGATCAACCACACTATCTTGTAATTCATCAGCGGCAGCACCCGGCCACAGAACAGTCACCATCATGACTCTTACCGTGAAATCAGGATCTTCGGCCCGACCCAAAGACGTAAAAGCGTAAAGGCCTGCAACCAAGGAAAGCGTAATAAAAAAGAGCGTAACCGAGCTTTCTCGCACAGCGATTCTGGAGAGATTGGGAAAAGCCATCACGCCCCCCTGGCATCAAGTGATTGCACTGCCATGCCGGGCTTGAGCAGGTGTGTACCGCTAGAAATAACAATCAGCCCCTCTTCCAGAGTTGAACCAGTGACCCAGGCATGATCTTTGTCGATACGCTGGATATCAACGTTGAGCGGCACTGCTTCGCCATCCACTATTGTCCAGATAAAGGGGGTCTCACCACGTTCATCCAGGGCAGAAATGGCCATTTTATAAAGTGGTATTGAATCGTTGCTGACCAGGAACCGTGTTCTGACAAGCTGGCCATACCTTAGGTCTGACAGTGGTTGATCTATCGTGTAGCGTGTTTTCCAGGTACGGCTTTCCGGGTCGGCCGCCCCGGCCATCTCTCTCCGCGTCAGTGCTATGGCCTCTCCGTCATGCAGTAACCCTCCTTGCTCTGGAGGATATGCGCCAGAAGGGTAATCCACCTCAACTTCCCGCTCTCCCGATTTAGCCAGTTTTGCAACTGGCCGCCCCACACTGACCACCTCTCCCGGTTCGATAAACACATCCAGTATGATGCCGTCGCTCTCTGCTCTGAGTACCCCATATTCCAACATATTCAAGGCCTGGGACAGCTGGGCCTCAGCAACATCACGACGCGCTTGCGTCTCTTCCTGGGTCAGTAACGCCCTCTCGTATTCCTGCCGACTGGTATAGCCCTGATCTACCAATTGATAGTCACGCTCCAGATCTTTTTCAGCAAGTTTCAGCGTTGCTTCTGCTGCCCTCAGGTTGGCACGTGCAGTCACAACAGACTCGCGCAGGTCTCGCAGATCGAGAGTGAACAGCACCTCCCCTTTTTTAACAGACTGCCCAGCATCGACCAGCCGCTGATCAACCTTGCCTCCAACCTGAAAAGCCAACTCGACCTCGTGGCGCGCTTTGACTGTCCCGGTCAACTCATGGCCGGGTTTTGTAGCCTCGACCAGGTTTTCTATTTTTACCCAGCGAGCAGCATCAGAGGCTGCCTCGACCGTGCTCTCGGTAGACTGTGAGCACCCAGACAAAACATAAGTGGTTATCAGAATAGTAAAAAAACGATTCATTAATATTTCCTCAGCAAGCAGTTTGGGCAGGCGTCACAGCAACCAGGGCTGTCCAGCCTGGATTACAACTCACTCGAATTCCCTTTTGCAGAGTAAGTTAATCTACAGCAGAAAGATGACAGCATACTGTCATTGTGACTATTATTAGTCTCAAGAACAACGTCAAATTGTATGCCTCCCCAAAAAATCGAGGCTTAAGGCAGAAGTTTTTTATCATGCTAGACCAAGGGATCTCCCACGAAACCATCGCAATTCACCAACCGATCAGTATCAGTGCCCATCCTCAAGTAGAATAAGAGCGGTGTACTGGTACAGAGAACCTGGCGCCAGTACTATCCGCGGCGCTCCGAATACAGTGGCATTACAAAATCGTAAAGGAAATCAACCAATGACCCAGCGCGTGAAGCGTAGTGAAGTACTTACCGATCTTATTCTTGAAATCTTCCGATTTAATGGCACATTGCGCGAAACAGGTGACAACCTGGTACGCGGTTTGGGATTAACAAGCGCTCGGTGGCAAGTGCTTGGCGCAATCACAATGGAAGAACACAACCCTACTGTTGCCAGCATTGCTCGCCGAATGGGTCTGGCAAGACAGTCAGTACAACGGGTCGTGAACGATCTGGTCAAAGAGGGTCTTTTAATATGCAAAGACAACCCGGATCACAAAAGAGCAAAACTGATTGTCATGACAGAGGCAGGTAGCGAAAAATACCGGCTGGCGGATGTACGGCAACACCACTGGGTTGAGGCCTTATCCGACAACCTGACGGCACAAGAGCTGCAACAAGCGCTTGATTTGATTCGACAGTTAGATCAACGCTGCCGCAAAGACCTGAGCAAGTAACCAATCACCATCTTCAACCTGCAGCGAGCGTCTTGAACTGTATAGCCAGACACCGGCATCCTTGCGCTTTTATCTGTTCCAGGATATTGCCAAGGCATGGAGTAGCAGGAGAACGGCGCTGTCCGTATCCTTGCGTTACGAACCGCCACAGAGGGCGTCCCTACACTTCGTTTGCCTTGCGGTAATTCCCCTGATAATCAAAGATCCGCTCCTGCACCTGCCAGTAGTGTTTTTGTTTGCGGGCTATAACAAAGTCCGGTGCCGGTAGCTGGGCCTGCACCTCAAGCACTTCTTCGATCCGGCTGAACTCTTTCGGGGTCTGACTATTGCCGCAACGCCGACCAAACAATCGGTTAAAGACGTGGCGTTGTGCTGACTTGCTGAAATCGAAGGACTCGCCCAATTCCTCCCCGTCTTCACCGTGGTAGGTGATCTTCAGCTTGCTATCGGGTTTGTCTCTGTGGCTGCTCAGGGTGATCCCGGCACAGCGGATCACCATGGCATTTTTCAGTTTCAGGGCGTCCCTGAGCTGATCATCCGGGTCGATAATGGCTTGTTTGCACTGGTGGCAGTTACGGGCGGCGATGTCATTCTCGCTACCGCAGTGGGGGCACTCCTTGAAGCGGAAGCGGTAATCACACTGCTGCGGACGCTCGTACTGCGCTCCCGGCCCATCCTCTTCCTCAGGTTCCAGCAACCCCTGACAACGACGCCCGTAGTGTTCAATCACATGGCCGTGACCATCGGTTTTGCCCCAGAAAATATTGGCAAACCCACAGGCCGGGCAGAACACCTGTACCGGTTCGCTGTCCGGGTTGGGCTTTTTCTCCCCCACTTCCGGGTGATGCAGGTTGATATGGTTGCCAGCGTAATCAATCACCAGGCAGTCCTGTTTGCCGGTGTCCAGCCGCAAGCCGCGCCCGACGATCTGTTGGTACAGGCTCACCGACTGGGTTGGGCGCAGAATGGCGATCACGTCCACATGAGGGGCGTCAAAGCCGGTGGTGAGTACGGAGACATTCACCAGATACTTCAGCTGCCGCTGCTTGAAGCGCAAGATCAAGGAGTCCCGCTCATTCTGCTCGGTAGCCCCGGTAATCAAGGCAGTTTGCTGTTCCGGCAGATAGCCGGTGATCTCTTTGGCGTGCTCCACCGTGGCGGCAAAGATCATCACCGCCTGGCGCTCAGCAGCCAGTTCCATCACCTGTTCGATAATGGCCCGGGTCACCCGTTGGTGTTTGCCTAACAGCTGATTCACGTCTTTTTCGGCGTATTCACCAAAGCGGTTTTGCGTCAAGGCGGAGAAATCGTATTGCGCCACAGCGGCGTCCACCAGTTCCGGGCGGGTGAGGTAGCCGTTGTTAATCATGTACCTTAACGGCAGCTCATAAATGCAGCGCACAAAGGGCTTGTCCTGCTCACTGCGAACAAAACCCCGGTAGTGATAACGGTAGATCCAGCCCATGCCTAAACGGTAGGGCGTGGCGGTCAGCCCAAGTACCTTGAGAGCGCGGTTCCGTTGCCGTAGCTGATCGATGATTTTTTGATACTGACTGGTTTCCTCACCACTGACCCGGTGACATTCGTCGATGATCAGCAGGGAATATTCATCCCCGAACTGATCAAGGTTGGCGGAGACGGACTGCACGCTGGCGAAAGTGACCTGGTGCCGATTCTCCTTGCGTTTTAACCCGGCGGAGAAAATGCCAGCCGTCACCCCGTAGCTCTGGTATTTGGCGTGGTTCTGCTCAACCAGCTCTTTGACGTGGGCCAGCACCAGAATCTTGCGCCGAGCCAGACGGGCCAGCTCGGCAATGACCAGACTCTTCCCGGCACCAGTGGGCAACACAATAACCGCCGAATCGTCGGATTTTCGGAAGTGTCTCAGCGTGGCATCAACGGCTTCCTGCTGGTAGGGGCGGAGCTGAAAAGGGGTTTTCATATATAGAGCTTGATCGCTGTCAGTGGATGTCTCTCAAACTTCGGTTTGATAAACAGCTTAATGGATAGCCGGTAGTTGGAAAACAGCACAATCAGTGGGCTGGGCACTTGGATTGGGGAATATGCCCTGAACAGGGGGGAAGTCGTATTGCCAGCCCGGTCGTCTCTGACATTGCACGCGCACGGATGAAGTGCCTTTCACCCTTCCGCACACCAGATCACATCAGCGCTGATATACCAACAACCCTCTCTATATTCTCCGAGGGCGGCACCGATACCTCGCTGTTGGTGAAAGTAAACATGGAGTCGCGACTATTTTTGGCATCAATTCGACAGGCTAGTCTTTGCCGGGTCACGTTAACCCAATCAATTTATACAGGATGCCCCCATGATTACTGATATCGACAAGACTCATCTTGAGCGCACTGTCGTACTGGCAGAAACGGCCTTGAGCAAAGGCAATGAGCCTTTCGGCTCTGTATTAGTATCGGAAACAGGTGAAGTGCTGTTTGAAGATCACAACCACATCGGCACCGGTGACGATACTCTGCACCCTGAGTTTGCAGTTGCCCGCTGGGCGGCCAGCAACATGACAGAAAGCGAGCGTGCAACAGCAACCGTGTATACCTCTGGCGAACATTGCCCGATGTGTGCTGCCGCTCATGGCCTGGTTGGTCTGGGACGGATTGTCTACGCCAGCTCTGCAGAGCAATACGGCAAATGGCTGATCGAAATGGGGGTTCCTACTCCTACGGTAAATCCAATGCCAATCAACGCTATCTCTCCATTCATTCCGGTCGAAGGCCCAGTGCCCGAGCTGGCTGAGCGGGTTCGGGGTTTGCTGCAAACGTTGTATACATCACGCGGCCTGTAATGTCCTTGGTCGTCTGACCAGAGATCGGAAGCCAGAAGCTCCGAGGTATCTCCTTTGGCGGGTTGCGCGATGACCCGCCAGGGAAGCTGGCACAAACGGAATGACCATCTACACTCATGCCCACTAAGACAGTATTTTTCTTATAGTCACTTTCATTTCCCAGTCTTTTCCAGGCTTGTGGTCGCGATATTGCTTCGTCCTCTTGCGATTCTGTTTACCGAGAGCTGAGCATGAACCTTTCTGATATTGACCTTCGACTACTACGAGTATTTCAAGCCGTTGTAGAAACCAAAGGATTTCACAGCGCTCAGGAAGAGCTGAACATCAGTACATCCACCATTAGCAACCATATGAACCAATTGGAAGCACGGGTTGGATTCCGCCTCTGCCAGCGTGGCCGTAGTGGCTTTCGCTTGACGCAAAAAGGTGAAGTTTTTCATCAGACCATGGTGGAGTTTTTCGCCGCCGTAAAAAGTTTTCAAGCCAAAACGCAGCAGCTGCGCAACAGCCAGAAGGATGCCATTCATCTTGGCATTATCGATAACCTGGCAACGGATGACACCTGCCCATTACACCGGGCATTATCCTGGTTTTACAGTACCTACCAGCCAGACAAGCCCACCAATTTGACAATCGAAGTGCTTTCGCCCGAAGCCATCGAAAAAGGCTTGATCAACAATAGTCTGGATATTGGCATTGGTATCTTTGATCAACACCACAGTGATCTCACTTATGAACCGCTGTATTTCGAGCGGGATGTGCTGGTATGTCGGCCAGATCACCGACTGGCAGGAGTGAAAGATCGTCGGGAACTTGCCAACACGATTGTTAATGAGAAAAAAGTGGTGCGCCATTTTATGCAGAAGCGCGAATTCGCCTTTATTGCCCAAGATCATGAGAGTGTGATTGCGACGGTCTGCAATGTGGAAGAATCCGCGATGATGATCCTGCATGGGCCGTTTATTGGCTTCCTTCCCGAGCACTATGCCCGCCCCTGGCTGGAGGAAGGACGACTGGTTGCGCTGATGCCAGAGCATTTTGTGCATTATTCTCAGGTGTTCATGGCCTACCGAAAAGATAACCTCGAACAAAAATCGGCGGCTAGAATGCTGGCCGACCGCACTAATAAAGAGCGCTTGATTACAGACTCGCTCTCGATTGAGGCGTAAGTATTTAAATCCCGCCTATACCCTCCAGTTCGTGAAAGTAAACATGGATTCACGACTATTTTTAGACCCTATCCGGTGGACTAGTCTTAATTGGTAACTTCAACCCGATTCATACTTAGTAAACCGGAGAAATATTATGGTTATTCGAAGCACTATTACCGCGCTGGCCACTGCCATTGCATTAAGCACCGCGTTACCAGCCAACGCAGAGTCGAACCTGACTCCCGTAACGGTCGGACATTTGGTGGCTCTGGATATGGCTCCGTTGTTTGTCGGTGTTGAGAGTGGTTGTTTTGAGCAGCAAGGTCTGGCGGTCGATACCCGTTTTTTTGCCAACCCTGGCGATAACAATGCCGCGCTGGCTGGTGGCTCTCTGGATTTCAATATCAACCCTTTCACGTTGCCATTCTTTGCCGCCAGCAGTGGTGTACCGATCCGAGTGGTGGCTGCCGCTGGCGGTTGGGGTGTGATGGAAGTCATCGCCCAGAGCGGGCTTGATCTGAACTCAATGGAAGATCTGAAAAAACATGTGGATTCCGGTGGCAAGAAACTGAAAATTGCCGTGCTGCAGGGCGATACCCTGGAGCTGATCATGATTACCGAGCTACAACGTGTCGGCTTGTCGGCCGACGACGTCGAGTTCATTTACTTCGATGACCTGCTAGCCATGGTGCAAGCCTTCCGCAGCGGCGTCGATATTCTCAGTCACATCAAACCATACACCTCCGAGATGATCGAAAAGGGCACTGCGACCCGCCTGACTGACAACGCCACCGCCTGGGCTGAGAGAGCTCCGAATACTGTAGTCAGCGTGCTGCAATCGACCCTGGATGAAAAACCTGAAGTCGTGGAAGCCTTGCTCAAAGGAATGATCTGCGCAGCCGATATCATCAACACCGACGTCGACAAAGCCATGTCTCTACTGCAGGGCGGCAATTACTATCGCGTGCCAGATGCAGTACTGAAAACAGCCTTTAACAGCGCGCCGTCACCTATTTCGTTCTCGCCGGATGTTGAGTCCATACAGTACGTTGTCGATGAAATGTCCAAGCTGGGTTATATCGACGGCAAGATTGCCGCAACCGATATTTTCCGCACAGGCATGATTGAATCTCTGGAGCAGTGAGCATGAAGTCCATTGCCTGGGAACGAGTGGCCCCTTGGGGGGTTGGCACTCTGTTTTTCTGCCTGATCATTGTGCTCTGGGAAGTGGCTGGCCATAACGAACTCACGTTCACCACCGTTATGCCGCCCCCCAGCGAGTTTCTCTCAATGGTTGTGGAAAGTGGTTTCCGGATTGGCCTGGGTTCCCAGGCTGCCTCTCTGGATGAAGCGATTCTGGCTACCTTCGGGCGTGTGTTTGCGGGTATGGCGCTGGCGTTTGTCGCGGCACTGATTACCGGCATGCTGATTGGCCTGTCTCGCTTCGTTACCTGGTGCATCTCACCGCTGCTGTATGTGCTGGCACCGATTGCACCGATCGCCTGGATCCCTTTGGCTATTGTCGTCTTTGGGATCAACAACGGCACCGCGGTATTCATCGTCTTTATGGGGGTCTATTTCATCCTCACCATTGGCACGCTGGCAGAGATTCGCCGGGTGCCGGAAGAATACATCACCGTGTCTGGCAACCTTGGAGCCAGCAAGTGGCAGCGCTGGGTCTGGGTTGTTTTTCCCGCCATTCTACCGGGGGTATTTACCTTACTGCGCACCAACTTTATTGCCGCCTGGATGGCAGTCCTGGTTGCAGAGATGGTTGGCATGCGAGATGGCCTCGGGGCAATCATCATGATGGGACGTAACCTGTTCAACAACGAACTGATCATGTTCGGCATGTTGATTATCGGCGTATCCGGATTTCTGGTTGACCGCATTCTGGCCTTTATTGGCAAGCGTATCTTGTGGTGGAGAGTGTAATGAACAGCTTCAATACTGAGCCTCGTCAGGTGTTTTCGCTGGACAATTTGACGGTGAATTTTCCAACCCGAAAGGGTTCTGTCCCCAGCCCCCTGCAAAACATGAACCTGGAGATCGATGCCGGGCGTATTACCACGATTCTGGGTCGCTCCGGTTGTGGCAAAAGTACATTACTGAGAACGCTGGGCGGGTTTATCCAACCCGAGGATACCGGCGGTGTGTTGTACAAGCAGCGCTTTATGAATGGCCCGACGCCAGAGATCGTCATGATCTTTCAGGAGAACAACCTGTTCCCCTGGCTGACGGTTGAAGGCAACGTCAAGTTTGGCCTGCGGTTTCGCAAGGATGACACCCGCGACCAGGTAACAGCCGTGAAGGAAATTCTAGCCAGCGTCGGACTGACTGACGCTGCAAAACAGTATCCACACGAGCTTTCTGGCGGCATGAAGCAACGCACAGCCATAGCTCGGGCGCTGATTACTCGGCCCAAAGTGCTGCTGCTTGATGAGCCCTTCAGTGCTCTGGATATCAGCCTCAAACGCCATATGCACACCCTGATCCGAGAACTGCAAGCAGACACTGGCACCTCTATGGTGATGGTGACTCACGATGTGGAAGAAGCCATTACCGTGGGAGACCGGGTACTGGTTCTGGGCGGCAATCCGGCCGATTTTCTGATTGATGCAAACACAACAGCGTCGGCCATGCTCGACCGTTATTCATACGACTACCTCGAACTGCAAAAAAAGGTCGAGCGCGTCATTTACTAACAGGAGCACTTGATGAACGGCATTCATGATATGGGCGGTTTACATGGCTTTGGTCTGGTGAACGTTGACCCTAACGAACCGGTATTCACCACCGAATGGGGCAGTCGTATTTTCTGCATGGTACAGGTGATTGACGGGCTAGGCGTCTGGAATCTGGATGAGCATCGGCACGAAATCGAGCTGATGCAACCGGAAGACTACATCAGCCACACCTACTATGGGCGCTGGATGTTTGCCATGGAGCGGATTCTCTATCGGCGTAATATTCTGAGTTTGAACGAAGTGGAACAGCGAGTCGCCGAAATCGCTGCCGACAAGCGCGAGTTTGCACCACTCCATTCCGAAGGCCGCAACTGGCCGCTGGCGGAAGCCGACAAAATCCCCTGGGGCGCCTGGCGCAAAGAAGTCACCGTTGAACCGATTTTTGCGGAAGGGCAATGGGTACGGGTGCGCAATATCCATCCACCCGGCCATACCCGGGTGACGGGGTACACCCGAGGCAAGTCAGGGCAGGTGTTCCGAGTAAATGATCAGGCCTGGGTGTTACCAGATACCCGCGCGCATCATCAGGGTGAGAACCTGCAGGCGGTCTATACGGTGCGGTTTGAAGCACAAGTGCTCTGGGGAGAAGCCCATGCCGAACCCAATTCATACGTTTATATCGACCTCAGTGAAGACCATCTGGAACCAGAGCAGGAGAAGCAACAATGAGCCATAACCACGAACATCCGAAAAAAGCCTGGCAGGCCATTCGGACTGAAGCGATCGAGAGCCTGTTGAATGAAATCAACGTGCTGTCGTCAGACGACGTGGACCAGGTGGTCAAGCACTACGAAGAAAATGTTGGCCCCAAAACCGGGGCCAGCGTCATTGCTCGCGCCTGGGTCGATCCCGCCTTCAAACAGCGACTGCTGGCCAATGGTCTGGATGCCTGTAATGAACTGGGCATCGGTGGCCCGGAGACCGAGATGCTGCATGTGGTGGAAAACACACCCACAGTACATAACGTGGTGGTATGTACGCTCTGCTCCTGCTACCCCTGGCCGATTCTGGGATTACCGCCGGTGTGGTACAAATCAAGCGCTTACCGTTCCCGCTTGGTGCGCGAGCCACGCAAGGTGCTGACCGAAATGGGGGTCACGCTGACCGACGATATCGAAGTCCGGGTTTGGGATAGCGTGTCTGAAATTCGTTATCTGGTCATGCCCGAACGCCCGGCCGAGACAGAACACCTGAGTGAAGAGGAACTGATCGAGCTGATCAGCCGTGATCATATGATCGGGGTTTCCCGCACCATCGCCATTTCACCCAACAGCCAGGACAATTAAGATGCAATCAGACTCTCTGGTAACGGCCCTGCGCCAGTCTGGTTTTGAAAACCTGACCTTTAACACCCCTTGGTCCGCACGTCTGTTTGGCATGACGCTGGCGGCCAGTAAAAAACAACTGTTCACCCTTCCACAATTCCAGCAGTCATTAATCGAACGTATCCAACGGCAAGAGAAAGGTGGTTGCATAACCACCGATGACGACTACTACAGCTGCTGGCTGGAAGCTCTGCAAAGCCTGCTGGAAGCGCGCAATTTATGGCAGCCAGAGCAGCTCAGTGCGCGAGAAGTTGAAGTCTTCGAAGCCGGTGAACATCGACAGGAACTGCAACGTCAGGCCCACTCCCATACCCACTCCCACACATCCGTTCGGCCGGAGGTGGTGCAATGATGATTCCAGGTGATCCATACGATTTCCCGATTGAAGGGCCGTTACTGCCAGGCAAAACCGCCTTGATAATTATCGATATGCAGCGGGATTTCTGCGCCCCTTCCGGCTACATGGATACTCGCGGCGGCGACCTGCGACCTGCTCGGGCGGTTATTCCTCACATCCAGGCAGTCCGTAAAGCTTGCCAACAGATCGGCATCGAAGTGGTTTACACCCGCGAAGGGCACCGCCCCAACCTGTCTGACTTACCCCGTTGCAAGCGAATGAAAACCGCCCTGGCGGGTGCCGAAATAGGCAGTGACGGCCCGCTGGGACGGCTATTGGTACGCGGCGAGCACGGTTGGGATTTTATCGACGAACTGCAACCCGGTGCCGACGAAGTCATCATAGACAAAGCAGGAACCGGCGCATTTCATGGCACCGACCTGCACGACATTCTTCGCCACAAAAAAATTGAGAACCTGGTCATCACCGGCGTAACCACGGGCGTTTGCGTTAGCTCCACCGTACGAGAAGCTGCCGATCGGGGCTATAACGTACTGGTACTGGAAGATTGTTGCGCCGAGCCGGACAAGCACACTCATGACATTGCCATTGAGCTGCTGAAGATCGAGGGTGGTTATCTGTCAACGATCTCTGATGCTGCGCAATTTCTGACAACTATCACGTCAATAGCTACCCAAGTGAACACTCAGAACACTCTACTTTCGGAGATGCCAAAATGAAATATCTACCGCTCAAACTGATGTTGCTGGTATTGCCATTATCTGCGCAAGCTCACCACCCCATGGGAGGACAGACCCCGGAAACGGCCGTACAGGGGCTGTTATCCGGGATCGGGCACCCAATCATCGAGCTGGATCATTTCCTGTTTGTGGTCGGCTTTGCCGCGCTGCTGGCGTTTTGTAGCCGCCATGTATTTTCTCAGGTGAGTCTGTTCCTGGGGTTGGCGATTATCGGCACCCTGAGCCGGATGGCAGTGCCTGAAATCCACTTTTTTGAAATTGGCATTGTTGCCACCAGTGCACTGGTCGGAGTGTTTATGATCGTGCAGAAACTGGACCGCACCCAATTGCTATGGGCTTTGGCGACCGTTGCCGGGCTGTTGCATGGCTACGCCTACGGTGAAGCGATTGTCGGTGCCGAAGCCACGCCGGTGCTCTCTTATCTGGTGGGTTACTGCCTGATTCAGGCAGCTCTGATACTGGGTATTGTCTTCGGCCTGAAGCATCTGGCAGGCGATCGCCTTGCCACCATCGCCGCAAACTATCGCACCGCCGCTGGCTCTCTTTTAATCGGACTAGCACTGATCGTCTAGGTCGTACTTGGCCTGGATCAACGATCCAACAAAGGCGCTGAATCAGCGCCACAACCATCTGCGCGACGCGACTGGGCCCATGAAGATTGGCATGCACAGCGGTTGCTCGCGCCAGCAATCTGACAATATTGAGTGGCCGTGTCTCAACACGTGCCCTGTTTTTTTACGCCCGTCGTAATGATAGTGCCACGGGCGATATGACTCGGAGAAAAACATGAGTGGACTTGGTGGCTTGAACAAATCACCGTCAGGAGTGGTTATTGGTTTGGTGCAACTGCAGTTGCCAGACGTATCGACGCCAGCACAACTGGCAAAACAGACCCAGCGAGTGTGTGAACTGGTCGGCAAGGCTCGGCGCCAGTCGGCCGTAATGGACCTGGTCGTGTTCCCGGAATACTGTCTGCACGGACTGTCGATGGATACCAACCCCGAGATCATGTGCAATCGGGACGGGCCAGAAATGGCCGCCTTCCGGACAGCCTGCCGGGAGCATGATATCTGGGGCTGCTTCTCCATTATGGAATTCAACCCCGAAGGTAATCCGTACAATACCGGCGTGATTATTGACAACGAAGGTGAAATCAAACTCTTCTATCGCAAGCTGCATCCCTGGGTGCCGGTCGAACCTTGGGAACCGGGCAATCTGGGTATCCCTGTGTGTGCAGGACCCAACGGCAGTACACTGTCACTGGCGATCTGCCACGACGGCATGTTCCCTGAGGTGGCCCGAGAATGTGCCTACAAAGGTGCCAACATCATGCTACGGACAGCAGGCTATACGGCACCGATTCGCCATTCCTGGAAAATCACCAACCAGGCCAACGCCTTCTGTAACCTGATGGTAACGGCAAGTGTTTGTCTGGCTGGCAGTGAAGGCACCTTCAACTCCATGGGCGAAGGTATGTTCGTGAATTTTGATGGAGTTCCCATAGTGGAAGGCAACGGCCTGACGGACGAGATTATCAGCGCAGAAGTACGTCCTGATCTGATCGACGAAGCCCGCATTCACTGGGGTGTCGAAAATAACATCTACCAGTTTGGCCACCGGGGTTACGTCGCGGTCAAGGGGGGCGCACAGGATTGCCCTTATACCTTTATGCAAGACATGGTTAACCACCGTTACCAACTGCCTTGGGAAAACGATGTACGGGTGACTGACGGCCGGGATTTCGGCTTCCCGATCCCAGAACGAACGTACCAGCCATAAGCCTTGGCAAATCGTGACGCGAGTGTTGTCAGTACAGGTCTCACATGACTGAACGCTCGTCAGGCGGCTCGTACCGAATCCAGGCTAGCCGCCGATCCTCTATAAAGCCCATTCCGTTTGGTTTTTCAACGCCTCGTACCCGCTGCCGCTGCGGATAGACGCCTTGATCCTGATCCATTACAAATGATCATCAGGATCATGGTCAGCCTTTCTGTTCCTGTTGAGAAGCCAAATACTGCTCGCTGATTTTGAAAGGGCCAAAGAGTCCCTGATCGCCGACGGAAAAACACGCCATTTTTTCGCTCCCGAACAGCAGAGACTTTATCCACGGAATAAATAGAGTAACGGTCAATATCACGCCAAAGATAATCTCCCTGCAACGGTGTTATTTGAAGCCGACCCCACCACACCAGCCAGGCACGATGAATTTTCGCCTCTCATTATAGTCAGATGCCTCGTCGCCTCCGCCTGTATCCATCATCTGTCGTACACATATCGTCGTACATTCATCGTAGCGTTTTATTCGTAGACAAGGCGACCACCTCTGGTACAAGGCCTGCGGTCCTATTCTGAGACATCGGGATCATTGCCCACATGAACAACAACAGACTATGGTACGTCCGTTAGGCTCCACCTTTTCCCGACCCGTTTTTCACCTTTTTACCTTTTCACAGGAGCGGACATGAACACAAACAACACCCAGCCCCCCAGCAACAGCTTGCAGCATATCGTCATCGTTGGCGGGGGTGCCGGAGGGCTGGAACTGGCCACACAACTGGGCCACACCCTCGGGCGCAAGGGCAAGGCCCGTATTACCCTGCTCGACCGCAATCGCATCCATATCTGGAAACCGCTGTTACACGAGGTGGCCACAGGCACGCTGGATACCGGCACCGAGAGCGTGTCGTACCACGCCCATGGCGCGCGTCACGGCTATCAGTTTGAACTGGGCGAGTTGACCAATGTGAATCTGGCCAGCAAAACGCTGACGCTGGCGCCTCGTCGTAACGCGGAGGGAGAAACCCTGATGCCACCGCGCAGCCTTGAGTACGATACGCTGGTGTTGGCGGTTGGCAGTATCAGCAACGATTTCGGTACACCGGGCATTCAGACCCACTGTTATATGCTCGATTCCCACAAGCAGGCGGGACGCTTTCATACCGCGCTGATCGATCAGTTCACCGATATTCACCAGAACCGTCCGGGAGACAGTTTGCGCATTGCCATCGTCGGTGCCGGAGCAACGGGTGTTGAGTTGTCTGCCGAGTTGCATCGGGTGACTGAGTTATTGCGCTCTTACGGAATGGCGGGCATGTCGCGGCATCAGCTGGAGGTAACGCTGGTCGAGGCCGGGCCACGGGTACTGCCTGCTCTGCCGGAGCGTATATCCACCGCCGTCACTCGGGAGTTGCGCGAGCTGGGGGTGTCTATCCAGACTGCGGTGATGGTCAGTGCCGCCGATGAACAGGGGCTGCAAACCAAGGACGGCAGCCGTATCGATGCCGACCTGATGGTCTGGGCCGCGGGCGTGAAGGCACCGGATTTTATCCGTCAGATTGAAGGACTTGGGCTGAACCGCCCCAATCAGATTATTGTGAACGATTTTTTGCAGGCCAATAATCCGGATGGCGAACCACTCAAGGATGTTTGGGTGATCGGCGACTGCTGTGCGTTCACCATGGAAGACGGCAGTCAGGTGCCACCCCGCGCCCAGTCTGCCCATCAGATGGCCAGCTGCGTCTATAAAAATATTCTTAACGAACGCGAGAACAAGCCGCTGAAGGGGTTCAAATACCACGACCATGGTTCCTTGGTGAGCCTCAGCCGTTACAGCGCCGTCGGTAATTTGATGGGCAACCTCAGCAGCAAGTCCATGTTTGTTGAGGGTAACCTCGCCCGCCTGTTTTATGTGTCGTTATATCGCATGCACCAGCTGGCGATACACGGCAAATTCCGGGGTGCCATTATCGTGATGCTGGACTGGCTGATCCGGGTGATCAAACCAAAA
>TARA_R110001583_G_scaffold22377_9_pt1 | contig 18259 bp, 14 predicted proteins | sample TARA_R110001583 | Tara Oceans TARA_R110001583 (sample SAMEA4398432) | marine metagenome | biome: Polar Biome; feature: [MES] marine water layer (ENVO:01000295) within the mesopelagic zone...; material: water (ENVO:00002006), including particulate matter (ENVO:01000060) such as...... | reverse complement strand
AAGTGCTTGATACTTAATTTTATTTCGCTTCCATTATCCAGAACTTAGGTTAAGTTATAAAAATGCAATAAATTTCAATTAATGGAAATAACGTTTATATGGCTGAGATAAATTGCCTCCTACCTAATTCAGTTCAGCAACTTGATAGTTTGTTGGATAGCAAACATCAAAATTGGTACTTTATTTGGTTACAGTGGTTGTGTAGTCAGCTACCAGATGTCGATGCAGCATTAGTTGTTGCCGATGAGTTACATAACGGACAATTTCATTCCCTTGCGGTGTGGCCAGAAAACAATACTGAAAATACTCATCAAGATAAATTGCTACAGGATGCAGCCGAAGAAACTCTTAGGAAAAAACAACCTCTCATCACGCCATTAAATGATGGCAAACATCATCTAGGCAGTTATCCTGTCTTTGTTGAAGGAACTTTACGTGCAGTCGTCACGCTAATGTTTTCTGCAACAGATGAAGCCCAACTTCACAAAGCGCTCGCGGTAATTGAATATTGTACCGGCTATCTTGAATTACGTTTTGCCCGTGACTTATTAACCACGATGGCAAGTAATAATCATCGTCAAGATATCGTTATCGATAGTATTGCTCATATCATTGGAGAGAATGATTTTGAACATGCGGCATTACGCTTTGTCAATTTGATGGGAAAACATTTACAGGCAGAAAGAGTCGTACTTGGGTTTATAAAAAGTGATGAATTGGTTATTCACTCTCAATCAGATAGTAGTGATTACAGTAAGAAACATGAACTTTCAAAACTTACCACCCAAGCTATGCAAGAAGCAACTGACCAACAAGAGTCTATTTTGTGGCCTGCTCCGAGTGAGCATAATCGAATAACGCAAGCGCATAGTAAATTATCTGCAGAAGTGGGTCGGAGTTCATTAATGAGTGTCCCTTTGATTGATAAGGAGCTCTGTTATGGTGCGGTTCTATTTGAAAGAGTGGCAGAAAAGCCCTTTAGTCATCAAGAGCAATTAACGGCTGAGGCCCTAACCAATTTTGTGGGGGTGGTTCTCGAAGAAAAACGTCAATCTAACCTGCCATTATATGCTTACTTTTTTAGGAGCATCAGAAACCAATTAAGCCGTATTGTCGGACCTGGTTATCTAGGCCGAAAAATTACCTTATTTATTCTGGTTAGCTTGTCAGTATTTTTTAGTCTCATGCCGGGATCTTATAATATCAGTGCTGATACTGTTATCGAAGGTGCGGAGTTACGTGCGATTGTTGTTCCCTTTGATGGTTATTTACAGAAGGCCACATTAAGAGCCGGAGACAGTGTAGAAGAGGGGGAATTATTAGCTGCGTTAGATACACGTGAATTACGTTTACAACGCATGAGCTGGATTAGCCAACAGGCGACATCAATGCGTCAATATGAAGATGCATTAGCGAAACAAGAGCGTACAAAAGTACAAATTAGTAATGCTCAGAGGCAACGCGCACAGGCAGAAATAGAATTGCTTGATTACCAAATCTCTCAAGCGACCATGCCAGCTCCCTTTGATGCACTGATTGTTTCTGGAGACCTTAATCAGCTCATTGGTTCGCAACTCAGGCAGGGTGATGTGTTATTTGAATTGTCTCCTCGTCAACAATTTAGGTTAGCAATGTACATTGATGAATATCGTATTAATGATATAAGACATTCTCAGAAAGGAGAGTTGGTGCTGGCTGCGCTACCTGATCAGAAATTCTCATTTACATTAACACGTATTAATCCGATGGCCGAAGTGCGTGATGGTGCGACTGTTTATCGTGTTGAAGCTGAACTCAATAATAAAGAAGAGCTACTTCGTGTTGGCCTTGAAGGGGTCTCGCAAGTATATGTCGACGAACGACTGTTAATCAGTATTTGGACTCGCAGTATGGTCGATTGGATGAAACTGCAATTGTGGCGTTTTTGGGGATAAAGCTATGTTTAAACGAACAGAATTAAACTTGCTATGAGCGCGACTCTTTTTTCACGCGACTGGTATCAAATTGCTGATTTAAAACCGCAACTGCGACAACATATTACTGTTAATGCACATCGCTACAGAGGCAAACGCTGGTATGTGCTTGAAGATCACCTCACCGGACAAGTAAGACGGCTTTCATCACAATCTTATCTCATTGTAGGGCTGATGAATGGCCAACGTTCAATTGATCAATTGTGGGAGCTTTCATCACACCGATTAGGTGAAGAAATGCCCACCCACGAAGAAATGCTTCAGTTAGTCGCCAGCTTGTATCAATCAAACCTCGTTCGCATGGATATTAGTGGAGATGTCGGCGAACTTTTTGAACGTGGGGAAGAAGCACAAAAAAAGCAATGGATGGCAAAACTAAAATCGCCCCTTTCTATTAAAATCCCACTTGTTGATCCTGAGAATTTTTTACTTGCGACACAAAAATATGTAAGACCTCTATTTTCAATTTTTGTATTGTTACTATGGTGTGCACTGATGATCAGCATGATCACCTTGGCTGGCCAACATTGGGACGAATTAACAAAAAATGTTTCCGACAGAGTCTTAGCCGCTGACAATCTCATTCTATTATGGCTTATATATCCCATCATAAAACTGCTTCATGAACTTGGACATGGTTATTGCATAAAACGAGGTGGAGGAGAAGTTCATGAACTTGGTGTGATGTTATTAGTTTTTATCCCTATGCCTTATGTGGATGCATCATCATCTAGTGCATTTGCAGATAAAAAACAGCGCATGTTAGTGGGATCTGCAGGTATCATCATCGAACTGTTTATCGCCTCTATTGCAATGTTAATCTGGGTTAATGCTGAACCTGGAATGGTTAAATCGATTACCTACAATATTATGTTTATTGCCGGGGTTTCAACAGTATTAGTCAACGGAAATCCACTGCTTCGGTTTGATGGTTATTATATCTTGTCAGATTTTTTAGAGATTCCTAACCTTGGTCAGCGTGCCAATCAATATTGGGGTTGGTTGAGCAAAAGAATTATCTTTGGTGTAAAAGGAGCTGCTTCACCTGCCTATGATAAACGAGAAGCGCTATGGTTATTCTCTTACGGTTTTGCCGCGCTAATTTATCGTCTTTTTTTGATGATATCGATAATTTTATTTGTGGCCCAGCAATATTTTGTCATTGGTGTCATTCTCGCGCTATGGTCATTTATCGGTACATTTGTATGGCCTAATCTCAAAATGTTATACAAAACCTGGCAAGATTCCGATGTCCGTTCGGGAAGTCGTAGTCCCACTTTAATGATTCCGCTTTGTACGTTTATTATTGTGTTAATGGTCAGTCTCGTTCCATTACCTCTTACTACCAGTGTTGAAGGTGTGGTACAGATGAACGAACAACGACGAGTGCTTGCCAAAGAAAACTGTTTCATTGATCAGCTTCATAAACACGTTGGAGACACTGTTTATGAGGGCGATTTATTAGTTAGCTGCAAAAACCGTCAACTGCAAACTGACCAGCAAGTTTTACAGCAGCAATATGCCGAGGCTCATTCACAGCGCCAAGGTGTTTGGAATAATCCCGTTGAATTAAAAATATATGATGATGAGTTAGCTCGTTTACAATCTGAATTAACAGAGAACCAAGATCGATTAGCTTCTTTACGTCTTTATGCCCAAGCTGACGGTATCTGGTCGGTGAGAACGCCGACTGATTTAGCGGGTGTATTTATTAAACGTGGCGATCTTGTTGGTTATGTCATTGCAGATAACGATATTACTGTTCGCGGTATGATCCCAGAGTCTGAAATTGATCTTGTTCGCCGCCATGTTGTCGCCATGCATGCGCTTAAATCATCTGATTTATCAAGCGTATTAACCCCTGCAAGTTGGTCTGTATTTCCATCGACGACTAAAGAGCCTGTAAGTCAGATATTAACTGAAGCTGCTGGCGGTAAAATCATGATGGACCCATCATCGAGTGAAACGCCGGAATCGTTACAACGCTATTTTATTGTTGCCCTTAATTTTCAAAACTTACCACTAACTTATGTTGAAGAGAGGATATTTTTAAAATTCGAACATCCTCCAGAAGCGATAATTTATCGTGTATATCGTCAAGTACGTCGGACTTTCTTGGAGTACTTTGATGTCTGAGTATGCCAAGAAACAGCCATTACTTTGCGGATTACGTAATGAAGTCATCTGGAAAGAAAGTAATCGACTTGATACGTTTTTAAAAAGGTCGAAGGAACAACTGAACAAATTTAGTAATAAACTTTTACGACGCAATAAACGAATTGTATCCTCGATTATGTGTCGTTCAAGACAACTTGAACATTGTACTGACATTGAGCTTGAGGATGCACTGCAAAACGTCCGACAGAAATTACGTATTAATGGCATAACCACATCTGCGATTATTGAATCCTTTGCAGTTATACGAGAAGTAAGTGGACGTATTCTGGGTATGCGCCATCATCATACTCAAATATTAACGTCGCTGGCTTTGTTGCGTGGTGGAATCGCTGAAATGTCGACAGGAGAGGGCAAAACATTGGCTGCGACCCTAGGTGCTGCAACCGCCGCGTTAGCTGGGATTCCTGTGCATTTAGTCACTATCAATGATTACCTTGCAGAACGTGATGCCACAGAAATGTTACCTTTATATGAAGCATTAGGTTTGTCCTTGGGAATCATCACCCACGAAAAGGAATTACCAGAGCGCCGAATCGCCTATGGGTGCGACATCTGTTATTGCAGTAATAAAGAACTTACTTTCGACTTTTTAAAAGATCGTTTAGTGCTTGATAATAGAAAAACCACGCGCTTGCAACAAGCATCGTTACTGACTGGTGATAGCGCTTGGTCGGATCAACTATTATTACGAGGTTTACATTTTGCCATTGTTGATGAAGCTGATAGTGTTTTTATTGATGAGGCAAGAACGCCATTAATTATATCTGGGCAAGAAAAGTTTGGTGAACGCGAAGAATCGCTTTTAAATACGGCCATGGAGATCGCCAACAAATTTCAAAAAGAGATTCATTTCAAACAAGATGAAAGTGCTGCAGTGCATCTAACCTCAAAAGGGCAGCAACTATTAATTGAAGCATGTGAGCCTCTGCATGGCCTTTGGAAAAGTAGTTTTTATCGAGAACCTTTGATAAAACAAGCGCTTTCAGCTCTTCATGTCTATCATTTAGACAGAGACTACATCATTGATGAAGAAGGTGCGATCCAAATTGTTGACCTTTATACAGGAAGGGTTATGCCTGGAAGAAGCTGGGCACAAGGACTACAGCAGATGATTGAAATGAAAGAGGGCTGTGAACTAACCAAACCAAGAGAAACCAATGCTGAGATAAGCTATCAGAATTTTTTCAGAAAATATCACCATTTATGTGGCATGACGGGTACTGTACAAGAAGTCGCTAGCGAGTTGTTAGATGTATATCGATTACGTAATGAAACGATTCCTCTGCTTAAAAAAAGCCAGCGACAACGAAAATTTCGAGAAGTGTACTCGACTGAAAATGAAAAATGGCAACGTGTTGCTGACATTACACGTGATCTTGTCACACAAGGGCAAGCTATTTTAATTGGTACCAATTCAGTTGCTTCCTCAGAAGCAATTAGTGACGTGTTTACCGAACAAGGTATTATCCATAAAGTATTAAATGCACGTCAGGATAAAGAAGAAGCAGATATCGTTTCACTGGCCGGCCACTCTGGCGCCGTAATGGTATCGACCAGCATGGCCGGTCGAGGAACGGATATCAAATTAACATCTGAAAGTAGGTCAGCAGGTGGTTTACACGTCATCATTACCGAACTTCAAGATTCAACTCGTATTGATAGGCAGTTAGCAGGACGAAGCGCTCGTCAAGGCGACCCCGGTTTTTTCAGTGAAGTATTGTCACTTGAAGACCAATTAGTTAAAAAAATGTCAGGCGGCATGCTCAAGAAATTTATAAAGTCCAACAGTCGTTATGGGTTAAAGTTGCCTCATCGAGTTGGTTACTTTATCCAAAAAAGTTGTCAAAAGAAATTAGCACGTAGTCATTACAAGCAACGTATTCAACTCATAAAAGTTGATAGCCAGCGTCAGCGAACATTAGCCTTTACTGGAGACAAAAAATGAAAAAAATACAAACCGTTATGTTTGCCGTTAGCACAACGATTATGCTCGGACAGATTAATCATCTTCATGCAGAGGAGCAAGTTTTGTCAACATTAGGTTGCATGTTAACACCGAGTGAAGAGGTAGAGGTCAGTTCACCCGTCACCGGTATACTCGACAAAGTGTCAGTTAGTCGTGGTACTAAAGTTAAAAAAGGGCAACGATTATTCCAATTAAAGGCGGGTGTAGAAAGAGAGGGAGTGCAATTAGCAACAGTAAAAGCGGGCTTTGCAAAACGAAAAGTATCACGTAACAAAGAATTGTTTGATGAAAACATCATCACTCCCCATGAACGTGATGAAATGGAAACAGAATTATTAATCGCACAATCAGAACTACGCTTAAGACAACAGGAACTCGCCCTGCGTACCGTTTACAGCCCAATTAATGGTGTTGTGGTTAATCGTAATAATAGTAAAGGTGAGTATGTCAGTATTGATCCTATCCTTTCATTGGCGACATTAGACCCTCTGCATGTCGACCTATTATTACCATCGAATTACTTTGGTCAAATAGCGTTGAAGGACAAATTATTGATTAAACCCGCATCCGATATAATTGAATCTCGACTGGCTGAAGTCATTACTGTGGATCCGTTAATTGACCCTGCCAGTGGCACTTTTCGTGTTCAATTAATAATGAGTAATCCTAAAAATAAAATTCCTGCTGGCCTACGTTGTTCAGCACAAGTATCCAACGAATCTTAGGATAAACATGTCTAAATTAACTAATTTTCTGTTAAGTTTTATTATCTTTTTACTGTTGATCAATCTCGCTGTAAGTATTTCTGTATTAAATAAGCAAAATATACAACCCAATGTTGAAAAAATGGTAGCTGAGCAATTAGATTCAATAACTGCGAAGCATTGGGGAAATCAGGTAGCGGAAATGTACAATGATCAAGATCATGAGATGCTTTACAGTTTATTTAGTGACCAAGCAAAAGTTAAAATCAGCCATCAACAGTTACAAGGTCAGTTAGAGAAACTTTTTCTTTTATTTGGAAAAATAGAAAAAAGTGCATTTGTCAGTGCGCTAAAAATAGGCGAGAAGGGTGATGATATCTATTTTAAATTACTGTTTAATATACGAATCCAAGAAAGCAGTAAAAAATTTGCGACGTTAGCAATCTCTGTTGTTAAAACCAATAATATCGTCAAACTTTATGGAATAAAAATTAATGCAACCCAAGCTTTGAATTGATTTGTGGGGCATATTATCAGCAACAAGTTGCCCTTTACCTATACCTTTAACGCAATTTTTGATTACTGCTAGGAGTAAATTTTATGAAAATAAATACAGGTTTTAATCCTAAATATTCACAAGAGTTACTACCCCTCGAACAAATCAGTAAAATTGAAGGGCGCTTTCTTCTAGAGTTTGGTGCGCCTTGGTGTGGTCACTGTCAAGCAGCATTTCCTGCTGTTCAGGAAGTGCTGAATGAAAATCCAAAAATGCCTCATATCAAAATATATGACGGTAAAGGCAAAAAACTAGGTCGCACATTCACTGTTAAACTTTGGCCTACTTTTATATTAATGCAAGAAGGTAAAGAAATAGCACGTATTGTCCGCCCTGAACATGCTGATGAATTGCGTAAACTCATTCACATTAAAAATATTCCGGAGTGAGTTCTTATACAATCTATCCGCATGATTAGGTTTTTGCTTTTATTTTAAAGATGCGTCATATGAAATTGTAGAGATAAATTTGGTATTTTATGATGATAATGTTTTATTAAATGCCAGTATAAAACGTTACACACAATATGAATTCGAACCAGAACTGATAGCTTAATTTTTGGTTGGGCATATTTATAAAGAACCCATTTATTCTCAAATAGAATTGATTAGGTTCTTTTTATAACAACTGTCGCACTGTCATTGAAGTTAATAATACGGCAATTTTGATGTATTTTGTAACGTATAAATTTATGTTTGGTAAACTTTAATCAACGAGTATTCAAACAAACTGATACTGGTAAAAGGGGGCTTTTAAAAACCTTATTACGACAATATTTTGTGATTTTTTTACTATATTTATAGGGAGCAATAAAAATACTGATTGTAATTACAGTCATTGATTAGATAAAAAGACCCTCATTTAATTTCTATTCAGCAATGCTCTAGTTGTCTCCCATGTCATCGAAGCTAATATCATCGTCATTATCATCGCTGTCAACAAAATCAGTTAGTTCATCGTCTAAATTCTCAAGTTCATCAGGCTCAACAACTTTATTCACCTTACGAGGAGGTTTCGTGTCAGGTACTTTTGACGCATCTACCTTTAATTGATGCTTTAACATAAACTCATTACGCGCAGCTTTCCAAGCGTCACCAAATTCCGACAGAGCAGCTTTTTTTTGTCCATCATCTAGGTCATGTAAGTTAACTTTAACGATTTCTTCTACGTATTCAACAATCTTATTGCGGATAGTGTTATACAAAAAAATGCGTCCTGATGATGCTTCTGGTAGCTGATTATCATGGATAACGATTGTATTACCTTGCGATGTTCTTAATTCACCAAACCAGAGTTGTTTTTTTTCTGTGTTATACATATATGCTAAATCCTATAATTAACATATTTTAAAAAGATGTGGTGTGATAGGAAATAACGCTTCCAATTTACACCGTTATTTTGTGTTAAATATTTATGTGAGTATTTAAACAGAATATTTCAGAGAATCAATGCCTAAAATTAATAATTTCTTCGTGTAATGGATAAAAGTTGTCATCTTATTTAACTATAAAATGAGATGCCTAGTTAACATGTGCAATGATAGTTACAATAATTCAGATTTTTAGTCACGATAACGATTCAAATAAAAATTCTATAGGGAATCAGATCGTTGTAACTTGGTATAAACTGTTTTAGGTGAGATTTTCACATCAGGAATCAGAAAATACCTCATTCTGAATGAGATTTAAAAGAAACATTGATCGTCATTGAAGATGAAAGTTTATTTAACTTCAGTTCTGGATAATAGAATTTTAGATTTAGTTGTGAGTTTACTGTGTAAAATCCACGGGTAATAACAGCCACTAAAATGTCAGATTGTACGAATAGCTAGAAATATTAAATATAAAAGCGTTAATTAAATTACAGTGATATTAATATGGAAAATAATTATTTATTTTAAAAAAACTACTAACTTTTCTGATTTAGAGAACAGCAAATACGAATGAAATTATTATTTTCATTTTAAAACAATGAGTAAGCTACAATGTTAAAATCTCACGGTTGACGATAATCTCATATTGAATGATTTTTACCACATATGAGCCCCCATAATACCCTAATCACCAACTGCGCATAATGTATATTATGTTAAATAGCATTTATTAGAATAGTTAGTAACGCACTATTGATTGATAATTGAAGTTTGGATCAAGTTCTGATCTTCTCTATATTTCCATGCTATTGAACATAATCCTATTTAACATAAAATGTATAACATACTGTTATCCTATATGCTTTTTGTGCTTTGCAGTTATTCGAATTCAATCCGCTGTGATTGAGTTAAATCCCGTTCTGCAATATAAAACAAGATCTTACCATTTAGTCTAAATGACATGTTCAAAGTGTTTTTCCGGTTAGATGTTATGTAAATCATGAAAAAAATACCCAAATTGGCTTGTTTTTATACTAATCTGCTCATTAACTAAATCATTCATTTTATTAGTAACATGCCTGTACCCTACGTTTTTATTGGCTCTAGCATAGGTGTAGACTATTTTGTAGGCGCTCTGTGTTGAAATCTGTGGTTTAATTAAAGGATTTCCCTTATTAAATGAAAGCTACGCGACTTACTTTTAAACAAATAGATTTTAAATTTTCTGCTTTTTAAACTTTGCTTTAAGTCGATCTAAAAAATATGAAGCAACTTCTGTTAGATTAGTTTTTTTTCACTACTATATGTTTTTGCCAATTTTCATCACAGCTTTCTCTGATGTCGTTTACTGACATGCTATCCGATTTATTTGGTAAACTCGCTTGTAAGTTTCGTTGTAAACCAAGATTGATATAATTAAACAGTTCATCGGTCAATGCACTGCTTATTATTAATTCACTCTCATTTTTATGCGCAACAATCTTTCTAGCTTCAGAATATAAAGCAGATAATAAATGAATGGCTGCATGATCCATTTCCGATTCAAAATCTTTTAACTGCTCGGTCACTTCTTTGATTTGCATATCTGGTATCATTAAAAGTTCATGAAAATCCTTTTCGAAATCATCATCATAATAAATTTTAATACCAAGTTCTTTTAAATATAACTGAGATTGTTTAAATGCAATTTAATATGAAGTAACTTCTGTTAAATTGGTTTGTTGTACTGCTATATGAGTTTGCCAATTGTGTGCACAGCTTTCGCGAATATCATTGACCGACATACACTCCGATTTTTTAGGTAAACTCCTTTGTAAGTTACGTTTTAAGCTGTGATATGAGTTATTAAAAAATTTGCTTTGGTAAAATGATTCGAAGTAAGAAATTCCTATATTTTAATTTATATTTTAATTAGTTTACTTCGTTTCTTATTTTTTGTTGCCAACCTATCTAACCAATAAGCAGTTGTATATATAATTAACAGTACAACTAATAATTCAAAAGCGCGTAAAAATATTGAATTCAGACCAAAACTATTCCCGTATTGACCAATATAAAGTTGATAGGGAATTAAAAATCCCATTAAAGCATCACTATGGATTAAACCTTCTTCTTTATCGGGATGATTACACCACCATAAAATGGTAAAAACTAAAATACTAGAGGTAAATAAATAGGTGAATATATTAATCTCTGTACCAGAAAAAATGATCGAAACAATAATCGCAAGGCAACACCCTCCGACCTGTGACAACATTTTATTACGAGAATGAGTTTTCATTAAATCATGTGTTGGCTGCATTGCTGAAGTAATGAGAGGCACTAAACAAAATACAGCACTGACGACTTCATTGATCATAATAAATGCAAGACCAAACCCAACCAGCAGTAATAGTTTCAAACGGTCTGACCCCGTCACAGGTATCGATACAATATGAGGCATCTGTGCTTTTTGTTTTATTGGTATAATATGATTTATAAAACTAGCAACTAAGCCTGTAATGAAAACGCTTAAAACAAGATCTCTTACAATATCAGGTATCAATAAAGTGTATTCTGCGCTGTTTGAAAAAGTATTGATAAATATAATAATGAATAGAGGTAAGGTTGCCATTCTGGCTTTTAGGTTTGTATCTACTTTTCTGCGCACATGATCAAAGTATAAGATGCTGCATGTCCAAATAATAAATGGATGGCTCGCAAAAACTTGATTCACTACAACCGCAACTAAAGCCGCAAATAATGAAGGTAATAATCGCTTAATAATTTCCCAAATATGATTTGAATAGCAAGTCGTAGCAATCACAATTGAAAATAAAACGATATAAACACTCACGTTTAAATGAAGCATTTTGCTTATCATTATGCACAATACGATAATCAGTGTTTTACGAATTATTTCATACATTAGTAAATAAACCTTAACCAACTCAACAGTGTCATCCAACTATCAGAAATGAAAGCACCCTCTCGCACCATTACACTTGCACGGCTTCCAGCAATAACTAAATGAGATGCTTGATCAGGTATTACCCGAACACGGATTTTTTGTTGTGCTCTAATCCAGCGTGATTCTGACGTAATTTCACCAAGTTGATTTTTATTACCGACCCCACTATTTATGGCAAGATCAATCGAACTAATTGTCCCTGTAAAAACTTTGTTTGGAATCGCATCATAAACAATATTGACGGCTTGGTTTTTCTTTAATGCACTAAGTCCTTTTTCAGTGAAATCTGCTTCAATCCATTGTGTCTGATTATTAACTAAATGAATAACAGTGGTAGATGGAGAAGCATACATACCCTTGGAAGCACTCAAGTTAGTCACAATACTTGCCTCTTTTGCTTTGATGAGCGTCCTATCTAAGTTAAGTTGTGCCATTTTCAAACTTGCTTGTGCAGATAAATAATCAGCATGGGCAATTGCTTCATTTAATTGTGCATCATCGAAGACCTCTTTACTGACAGAAGAATGCTGACTTAATGATTTAATACGTTTTAAATGATTTTGAACCTTAAGCCAACGGCTTTTTACCTGCACAACACTGGCTTCTGATTTTTGCTTCTCAATCTCGTAAATACTTGGGTCAATTTGAAATAGATCAGTGCCAGGTAATACATGCTGCCCTTCATAAACAAATATCTCTTTAATATAACCTTTCACCTCTGGTACAACATTAACCGATGTCGTCTTTACCGTTGCTTGTGTCGTAAAAGGTAAAGCATTATCACTGTATATAAGAAAGACACTGAATCCGAATGCTATCGCTAATGTGACTGTGGTTATATATGCATAAACATCACGCTTCATTATTTGACCCTACATGCTATTTTATTCATGGATGAGCCCTTGAGTTATACAAGGGCAATAAACTATTTAACCTTTGAACATTGCTTCAAGTGCAATTTGTTTATCAGCATATGGCGCTCTTAAAGGTGATATTGCTTTATTTGTGGGACTTTGAACCACAACAGGTTTAGCATGAGTGAATTGCTTAAAACCATGCTCTCCATGATAAGCACCCATGCCTGAATAACCAACACCACCAAAGGGTAAGGTATCTATGCTGACATGTGTCATCACATCATTTATGACTAATCCTCCCGAGGTAGTATGATCAGCAAAATGTTGTTGATTAGTTGTATTGTTGCCAAAATAATAAGCAGCTAACGGCCGTGCATTTGCATTGATATAAGCAATCGCATCTAGTCGGTCTGTGTAGGTTTTAATCGGTAATAGCGGACCAAAAATTTCTTCCTGCATAATTGCCATCTGATCATTTACACCAAGAACTAAATGCGGTGCGATAGTACGAGATTGATCGTTGTATGGCGCTTCTCCCTCAGGTGCCAAGCATATAATTTGTGCACCTTTGTTTTTTGCATCATTTAACAATCCAAGTAAACGTTGGTAATGCTTCGCATTGATAATACTGGTGTAATCTGGATTGTTTGCAATAGTCGGAAACGTTTTATTAATAAACCGTTTCGACGCTTCAACAAAATCAGATAATTTATTTTCTGGCATTAAAACATAATCAGGAGAGAGACAAATTTGCCCAACATTGAATGTTTTCACTGTTAAGGTCTTTTCGACAACGTCAGTAATATCTGCATCCGTGTCAATCATCACAGGCGATTTACCACCAAGTTCTAGTGTCACTGGCACAAGGTTTTCTGCTGCCGCACGCATGACATGTTTACCAACAGCAGTACTACCTGTAAAAACTAAATGATCAAAGGGTAATGCACTAAAGGCTTGTCCCACATCAGCATCACCTAAAACGACTTGTAATTCATCAGGGCCGAAAGTTGCCCCCACTAGTTCAGCCAATAATTCTGAGGTATGTGGCGTCAATTCAGATGGTTTTAACATCGCAGTATTACCGGCTGCAAAAATACCAGCCAGTGGTCCAAAAGCAAGATTAACAGGGAAATTCCACGGGCTAATGACTCCTACAACACCCAGAGCTTGATGTTGGATACGAGTTTGCATGCCGGGTATTGGCGCTTCAACAATTGTTTCATTCATCCATGATGATACATTTTCATATGCATGCTGTAGCATCTTTATCGTACTTGCTATATCAGCAACTTGGGATTGGTACGAACTACGGTGTCCAAAATCTGCATTCATTGCTGCAGTGAATTTTTTATAATTGTTTCGGATTAAATTAATACTACGCATTAAGCGATCTTGACGAAGTTGCAAATCAGCAGGACCATTCGTTAAATGTGCACGTTTCATGGTTTGTAATACTTGCTGTAATTCTGAACTTGAATTTGTTGATGCCATCATGATAATAATTCCTTGAATATAAATGATTTTTAACCTTACGCTTTGGCATATATGGTTAGTAAAGTGATAGTAATTAAATTGGCGCCTTACTACCAACAATGCTATTTTAGGAGGGGTATAAATATATTTATGGGCTTTGCCCGATGAGGTTTCTAATGTCACTTGTTCGTCTAAGAACGTTTATCGAAGTTTATCGTCAAGGCTCTATTAGTAGCGCATCTCGAATGTTGAATTTAACCCAACCAGCTGTATCTCAACATATTGCTGGATTAGAGATTGCGATTGGGCGTCCTCTCTTTGAGCGTTCAGCCACAGGCGTGACTCCGACCTCTGCCGCTGATGAATTAGCCATGGATATCGGTGATAAATTAGATTTAGCAGAATCCGCATTAGCCTCCGCCAAAGCAAGGTCGATGGATGTTTCTGGTGTATTACAATTTGTTGGTCATGCTGACTTTATTGCAGAGGTATTATCTGAACAAATTTTACCGCTTCTAGAAGCTGGAATACGCGTTAGGATGCATACTGGTGATGGCCCCTTCGTTAATAATATGCTCATTGAAGGGCATTGTGACTTAGGTATTTCAGCTCATCCAGTTATCGACAGTCGCTTAAAAAGTGAAAAAATAATGACTAGTCGTGCTCTTCCCGTTGCATCTCCTATTGTGGCACAGCGAATTATTGATACACCAGATTTAGCGACTGCACTGGCAACAGAACCCATGCTAGCTTATAACTTAGAACTGTCATTGATTGAAAATTGGATAGTAAAAAATAAATTGAAAAGTGATCGTTTAATTCCTGCCGTTGTCAGTCAAGACTTGAGAGCACAACGAAAAATGCTTATCCAAGGTTTTGGGTGGTCAGTCATACCAGAGTTTTTGTGTGCCACACAAATAGAAAAAAATGAACTGGTAGAGCTCCCCTCTCCTGTCGGAACCAATGAACTTCATTATTATCTTATTTGGTCTCCAAGCGCACTTCGTCAGGTACGTGTTGCACATGCGAGACAAACACTACTTCAAGGCTTACGAGAGTATCGATAAAATTAGTCTAATTTTATCGATACTTAAATAGCGTATAGCACCTGCCCCTAAAACCGTATCTCAGATACCTTATACCAAATCCAGTGGATTAACCGTGCTTGAATATTGCCAGAAACAACAATTATTAACTCACTTTTCCGTTAAAAAATAACGTAATATATTGATTTTGTTTAAGATAAACCCTTAATGAGGGTGACGGCGAGGAAGATAAACATTAATTTGACAAGCTCTACCGACCCTAAATATTTAAGTCAATTATGACAAGAACTGGCTTTATTAATCGGTATAAATCAAAAGACAAACTGAAAATATTGTGCTGAGACAAAACAGGTTTTGTGCTTTGGCAAAACGGTTAGAAAAGCAAAAATTCAAATGGCCGAGTAAAACTAATAACACTGAATTTTTATTAACTGCTGAGTTACTATCAGGGTATGATGATGAGGAGGAATTTGAGACTCGGTTCGAAATAGAAAAATGGTAACGTATAGACACATATTCGTATTAGCTAAATATATATCTATTATGCTACCACTAACATAGCGGATGATTTTGTTTGATTATTATTAATACTATTTTTTTCAACTTTCTTTTGCGTATCGATTAATTTATCTTCAAGCGCATCAAGCTTAATATATTTTTCTGACTCTTTATCTTTTTCAATTTTGTTTGTTTTATCATCATCGAATTTTAATGATAGATCTTGAACTTGTACTTTTCCACCACCGCGTTCATTCCCTGCACTTGCTATATTAGTTATTGTTAGTGCTATAATAGCTAGTCCAGAACTTATAATTAATTTACGCATTACTATACTCCCTAAAAAATATTAAACACAGTTACGAGAATGATTATTCTTTGACTATAACACAACTTTAATTATATAAAATTGAATTGTTCCTCACCAAGACATAATTGAACTGTCAGTATTCCTTGTTTTCTTCCTGATTATTTAATAATAAAAAACACAGCAAAAAAAATTCTGCTTGAATCGAATTTGTATTCACGTATTTAATACCAATCGTAATAATTAGCTGATCTATTTTACTGATTAAAAATTTTTATTTCTTTGTTGAAAGTTTCGCAAATGGAACAACCATTTACATCAACTTTCGGCGTAAACTAATCGTTTTACTGCGTAAGATTTAGATCACATATTTAATACATTGGTATAATAGCTTGTTCTTAATGTCTATATTTTGAGGTGGTCTTTTACATTCAATTACGATTATGAGACTTGATTGACTGGCATTTCTTAACTTTAGAACAATCAACTTTTTTGTTGGATAATTTAGTACGTTCCACTTCATAATACTTTATAAAAGTTTTTTACTCTGTTTTTTATAAAAATTCAGCACAATAAACCTTTATTATAAGTAAAAAACCAAAAAAACAGTTAATGAAACCAACAAAAAACACTTACACTATTAATCCGAAAAAGGTATTGTTTTAAATCAATCAAACTACAAAGGATGTAATTATGAAAAAAACACGAGAAATTTTGTCCATATTTTTATTAGCATTTAGTACCAGTGCTTTTGCGGAAGAAGCAAGTTCGTTTGGGCAATCGATAGCAGACTTTAGTCAAACGGTCGATGGATTTTTTAATGATTATACAGGTTGGTTTGTTGGGTTAATCTTTAAAAGTGTACCGATTGGTGAAGCTAGCTTCCCACTGATTGTTGGCTGGTTATTATTAGCGGCGTTAATCTTTACCATTTATTTTGGTTTTGTTCAGTTTAGACGTGCAGGCATGGCTATTGATATTGTTAAAGGAAAATACACCGATCCCAATGCCGATCATCATGGTGAAGTTTCTCACTTCCAAGCATTAACAACTGCACTTTCAGGGACTGTTGGCCTTGGTAATATTGCCGGTGTTGGTGCGGCACTTGCGATTGGTGGACCTGGTGCTACTTTCTGGATGATTCTATGTGGTCTTCTCGGTATGGCTTCTAAATTCTGTGAATGTACCTTGGGTGTCAAATACCGAACAATCTTACCATCGGGCGCTGTTTCTGGTGGGCCAATGTATTACTTAAGCCAAGGACTTAGCGAAAAAGGGCTAGGTGGTTTAGGTAAAGCTCTGGCGATTGGTTTTGCATTAATGTGTATTTTAGGTGCATTAGGTGGCGGTAACATGTTCCAAGCTAACCAAGCACATGCCATGATGACTTATGCCTTTGATGTACCAAGTGAATACGGCATTATTACTGGTATCGTATTAGCGTCATTAGTATTTTCAGTTATTGTTGGTGGCATGCCTTCAATAGCATCGGTCACTGAGCGTATTGTTCCATGGATGGCTGCTTTGTATGTCGGTATGTCTGTTATTGTTATTGCTTCTAATCTTGGTCAAGTTGGCCCAGCATTCGCTGCTATCTTTGAAGGTGCATTTACAGGAGCTGGTGTCGTTGGTGGTTTTGTTGGAGCATTGATTCAAGGTTTAAAGCGTGCAACCTTCTCGAACGAAGCCGGTGTTGGTTCAGCTGCCATTGCCCACTCTGCAGTTAAAACTAAAGAACCTATCACTGAAGGTCTCGTCTCATTACTAGAACCATTTATTGATACCGTTGTTATTTGTACAATGACAGCACTCGTGATCACAATTGCTGGCTTAAACGTTGCTCCATTTGATGGTAACGGTTTAACAGGTGTAACACTGACTGCTGCATCATTTACTGAGACTGCTGGTATCTTTAAATACTTATTAGCAATTGCTGTTGTTATGTTTGCGTTCTCTACTATGATATCTTGGTCATACTACGGATTAAAAGCATGGACTTACTTATTTGGTGAAGGCAAAAAAACAGAGTTAGTTTTCAAAGTCATGTTCTGTGTGTTTGTTGTTATCGGCGCAACCATCCAGTTTGGTGCTGTTATTGATTTCTCCGATGCGGCTATCTTTGCAATGTCCATCTTTAATATTATTGGCTTATATTTCTTAATGCCAATAGTGAAGAAAGAGCTTCAATCCTTTATTGCGCGCGTGAAGTCTGGTGAGATAAAAACTTACGATAAATAATCATCTAAACAAAGCTTGATATATGTGATGAATTAATCGCATTTTATAAATAAACCCACTTCGGTGGGTTTTTTATATTATATTTCACCATTTTAATTAAACATGATAATACTAAACGAACTAAAAAGGTGATCAGCCTTG
>TARA_R110001583_G_scaffold109400_1_pt1 | contig 18262 bp, 31 predicted proteins | sample TARA_R110001583 | Tara Oceans TARA_R110001583 (sample SAMEA4398432) | marine metagenome | biome: Polar Biome; feature: [MES] marine water layer (ENVO:01000295) within the mesopelagic zone...; material: water (ENVO:00002006), including particulate matter (ENVO:01000060) such... | reverse complement strand
ATCTGAATTGGGTATAGCTAGATTTTGCGCCATGATTTAGCCCTGATTGATTAATGTACTTATTATAGCATGAGGTTATTTTATTTAATAATTTTAGAATAAGGGTCATTAGATACGTTACTGCATGGATGAGTAAGTAAGCTTAGGTTGTATCAAGTAATGTTAATCAGTATCAGCTAGCTATTCATATCCATATTGGAAGCCCGAAACCATATACCATGCAGACAATGCTGTTTATTCGCGTATCTAAACGTCGATTACATTAAGTTATTACATATTTGCTACTTTAAAAACTTAGCTAGTTATGCGGATTTGTTACGAAAGTCCGAATTAAATCGGCTGAATAGATGGGAATTCTGGCAATAAAAAAGGCTTAGAGCGCGAATCTGGTCGAGTAGGTTAAATAAATAACCTCAGAAACGCTTTCTAAACCTTCTTTGTTACGTGGACTCGACTCCAAACAACAGCCTTATAATAGCATGACTCACAACTAAATAAAAATTAATATGATAGTTTAATTTGACTAAGTGGCGATGCTGCGGTACTGTAGTTGTGCGATAACGCATTATTAAGGAAGTAGCATGAAATTAGCTTTTAACGAACACAATCCAGAAATGGGTATTATTGGATTAAAGAAAGTCGAGTTCATTAAATCGATAATAAAGTGCGGCAAGGATGAGTCATGGGTTGCTAGGTTGGAATCAGACAAGGGGATTTTTGTTGGTTATTTTTGTATGCATAGCGATGAGGAATGCCAATATTACTTACAGAATGACAAAGGCACTGTGCGAGTATTTAAGACGGTTGACGCTGCCGCTGCTTTCTATTCTGATATAGTTTTTTCTAATAGCTCATGCATTACTCATATTTATTTAGGGCTGGTGTAGTAAATGTTTAAGAAAAGCAAAATACTCCACACATATATAGGGTATGTATTTACTGGCTCTTTTGTCGGGTTAGACAGAGAAGCAGTATTGTTATTCACCCTAAAATCAAATAACGGTGAAAAAGCCCGTAGCATATTGAAAGAGATGTACGGTGATGAGGTGTCTCTTATAAGAAGCTCTAAGAATGACTTTGATTATCGTGCTGGTATTGCATGTATACCAGCAAAAGACCTAGGCGTACTTTAAAAAAACTAAACAGATTAAGGAGAGTAAGTGATGGATATTAAAAATCACGATTTTGAAGATGGTGATATTGTTAATGCTTGTCCTGCGATGGGGCAAAGGTTATTTTTAAATTTTAGTGACAGCGTTACTCATGTTCAGTTATGTGAAAAAGATGCTATAGCTATTGCTAATCATTATGGTTATCTTATGCACCTAGCGCCATCAAATAAAGATTAAAAACTAGCCCCTAAGAAAATAGGGGCTATAACTTATCTGGCTTTATGCGTTCTTTTAACTATGTATTCGACATCATGAATGGTCGCTGTTCCGTTTGCTACTATATGAGCAACTGCACCATTAGCCTCCCATGTACCAAGAGTGTATCCGCTATGGCTAAAGCTAACCTTCCGCTCAACGCCGTTACCTTTCGGGAATGTTATTGAACGCCTATAAAGGTTTGCTAAGTTTGCTGGTGTTCCTGTGCCACCTGTTATGTCAAACCATACTTCACACTCTGTTGTTCCTGCTGATGTTGGAGTGATAAAAAAATCTACTGATATAATTATATCATCTCCATTTCTACCTGTGATAACTGTACCATCGTAAAATGTAGTAACATCGGTTGGTAGCTGTGATTCTATGTTGGCGCCTTTATTGTTTGGTAATAAAGTATCTATATTAGCAGTTAAAGAAAGTGGTGCGGCTGTAGTATATTGTGTGTCACCGTATTTAGCCCATCCAGTTGTGTTATTTTTTAGTGATGAAGATCCACCACCTACCCCGAAAAATGATTTTGCCATGATTTTTTCCTATAAAAAAGGCAGCATGTAGCTGCCTTTTTAATTTTCAATTGAATCTACTTAGCCTTTGTTAGCTTTGGAGCATCTTTATCAGATACAACTAACTTTGGATCGATAGAATCTTTGAACCGAATATCAATGATTTCTAGGCGGTTTTCATAAGCCAAGCCATTAACATCTTCTTTGTATTGATGGGTTGGAAACTCAACAAGCCAGATTTTATTTTTCATGATTAGCCCTTAGCAGGATCAGCAATTAATAAAACGCCTGCCGACTCTTTTAAAGGCATAACAAGTGTCCAGTTTGTGCCTGTTTCAAGTTGCGCTTTAACTGGTGATTTAACAGCAGTATTCCACGAATAACCTTTAACAGAAACATTTTCAGTGTATTCAGCTTGGTAAGTTGTTTCTAAGCGAGTCTTGCCAGTACCTTCAACGATTGAACTACGGAAATCATTGTTAGAAGCGATAGTTGCAGCCATTGGTAATAACGACAATACACGCTCTTTAGTGCCTGCTGTTAATGCAGGGCTATCAGTGATAACCGTGCGCTTACCTAAAATATCGATAACACGAACCGTGCCTTCACTAAATAACTGAGCTCCATTATCTAAAGCTTGGCCTAGCAATTTGTGAGATGTTGCACCCGTCATTACTTGGCTAGTTAGATTTTGTGAGCTATCACCGTATAAAGCGTGTGCTGAGTTAAGTGTTTTTTGAGTTACTGCGCCTAAATCACCAAGTAAAGCTGAAACATCTAAAGTAGCCGAGGCTTCGTTACTGATAGCAGCAACCAATACACCGATAGCCTTATTCACTTGGTCTTGCATAACAGCCATTGATAAAGATTCAGATATAACGCTTAACGCTTCGCCTGGGTTTTTACCAATCCATGATAACTGGTTCGGTTCCCACGTTAACGGGCCGAATGCTTTCATTGTTTTAACATCGTTGATCTGATCTTGTGATAAACCAGTTGCAGTCACTACCGCTTGTGCAGCATAAGCATCTACATCACGAAGCGCTTCGGAGACGTTGTTCCAGATCGCTTCTTGTTTAAAATCACCCATCATCGCTTCATTAACTAAAGCAATACCTGATGCGGCTGTGAACATATCTGTTTTTTGTGTTAATTTCTTGATAATAGCAGTCTGTAACTGCGTATTAAATACTTTCATATCTGGTAATGACATAATTTAACCCTGCTGTAATTGTTTGTTAAAATATTCAGCTTCAAGCTTTTTATCGCCTTTGCATGATTCTAGTGTATCGCCTACAGCAGCACTACTGCCTTGACTTTGTGTTGTACCAGCCCCGCTAGAATCAACACCTTTTAAAATTCGTTTGAATGAGTCTTGTTCATTAGCCCAGCTTTTGAACTCGTCCACATTGTTTGCCACAACATTTCCATCATGTTTAAATGAAACTACTTGCTGTTGTTGGTCATTATAACCAATTTCTAGCATATTTGACAACATAGCTTTTGAATTCCACTTATGATCGTCATGAATTAAGTCCATAACCTGTCCTAGCGTATCGCCACGGTCGCGCTGCATTAAGGCATCTTTAGCGGTTAATGCGCTTTCGTTAGCCTTGGCGATGGCTTCAGTTGTTTCTTTTTCTCGCAACTCTAATGCTTCTTTATACTGACCAGATTCAACTAAACGCTGTTCTTCTGCCGTGATAGCCGCCTTGCGTGCATCTTCTAGTGCCTGCTCTTTTTCAGTCAAACCTTGCTGTACGGTTTTCTTTTCACCGAGCAATTGATCAACTTTGTTTTTCAAGCCACCAATTTCATTATCAAATAACGCTGATAATTTAGCTGTTTGATCTTCGTTTAATCCGTCGATACCTGTTAAATCTACCATTTTCTACCCCTCCAGGGTGGTTTTTGAGACTCAGTCTCGTTTAGATTGCTCTCTCAGTATTCGAGATAAAGCATTGTTGCGTGTTTTTAATTGCGTAATTGTAAGCGGTCTATTGTTATCATCAAGCATTAGTTTAGCGAATTGGCTAGGGTTATCTAGTTTTCTAAATGCCTTACCTAATGTTGGACCTAATACAGTATCTTGATCGCTTTCTTTTAACTGCTTAAGGTTCTCATAATAGATGCCATCACTATCAATCGGCTTAGGATCTCGCTTACCATCTACTTCAAATGATGAAGGCTTTTTACTTGATTCATCATCTTTAAATCTGTCATCTACTTCATAACCTAAAGCGCTGCGGCAATTATGCACTAAAAACCCATCTGCAATATAAGTCTCATCTTCATCTATTGACAAATTATAATCCATGCCTCTATACTCAACCTCTACAATTTGAATGATAGTGGAGTGGTAAAAATGTCGATTAAAATATCTAACGAAGAAATCATAAGCCTTGTTAATAAAGAACACTGGATTCATGGTAAAAGCCTTAGACTCATAGAAAGGGAAAATAACCTATCTAATGATACCATAAGAAAGCGCTGTATAAGTCTAGGTATAAAAACAAAGTCACGAAAGCAATCAATAATAGATAATGAGAAGCATATAGACCGACCTATAGGTGATAAGCACTGGAGTAAAACAAACCCTGCACTTTTAGCTAAATGCGCAAGTGAAAGCTCAATAAGAATGACAAAGTACAACCCGATAAATAAACCTGGAGTTGCTGACCTTGTGGCGCAAACAAAGTCAGCAATGTATTTTGCCAACCCTACATTCCATGAGGGGCTATTTATAGGCATTCTTGAATCTCTTAATGTTTCTTATGATTTTCAAACCCCAATCGGCAAATACATTGCTGACTTTAAAATCGGCAATGTACTTATTGAGCTTGATGGAAGAGGACACGCCAGCCGCAAAACTACTGATATTATAAGGGATCAATTCCTTTGTGGCTTGGGTTTCTATGTTGTGCGTATCAATCAAGACTCTTTGTTTGACAAGAGATCCAAAAGCCCAATGCTTAGACCAAATAAACTTATCAGGGTTATTGAAGACCTTATCCCCTCGCTTAACATCTCCAGCCTTCTTCCAGCCATCACTTGTAAGTATAGGGTGGTCGTTCGTAATCCTGACCCGTTCACCGAAATTATTTATTAACTCTAATACAGGTGTGTCATTTTGCTTTGCCATAACGCAAGTTACGCGCCTGTATTGGTTGGTGTGTGATAAGGCGTAATCCCCAACCTTTATATGCTCAATAGGAATTAACCCGCGCAGTGTTGTTACCAACGTACCCTCAACACACGCGTTGGGGTGTAGTGGAGGAGTTACACTATTTAACTTTGGATCATCAGCAGACCAAACAGTTTGGTCTAAGCTTCTGCATTGCTTTGATGTTCTAGAATCCTGTACAGCAAGAAACCTAAAACCCTTTAGCATTGTATCATTTTTATCAACAAACGCGATGCGTGATGTATTTGCGTAATGATTAGTACCGGTAATCGCCAACTGTTTAGCTGAACGTCTAGCTCTATCTAGCGTGCTTTTAGTTGTTCCAGACTTTGATAAATCCATCTTACCAAGTATTGAATTAGTTATTTCTGGCATCGTCTTTGATTCCAAAAACCCATCAAGCACAGCCCCGTCAACTTCATCAGCCCACTTGCCCCAATAGTTTTTCATCATAGAAGAATATGAAGTGTAACTATTAATACCAATTTTAACAGGCGTGATAGTAGCGCGAGCATTCACTGCAGCAGCAGTTGGAGCGATAACTTTAAACCCATCATCTTCAATCAACCCATTTAACGCTGAAACTGCAAAGTCTGCCTCATAAGCGCCTAACGCTCTATTTTCAACTTTAAGCTGTGAAGTGTAATCTTGTAAATGCTGCCTTGTTACCTTGCTAATTTCTTCTTGTATTTGCACTTGTAGTGCTGCTGTAACTTTACGCTTACGATATTTATTTAATATACCGACAACATCATTCTCAATCGATACGAGAAAGGGTAATACTTTATTACCCTCAGTAGCACCGACACGCTGAAGCTGCGTTGTGTGATGCGTGTATAACGTTGTCAGTTGGTCGCTAATCATTACACTTAATCTCACCTTTTATCGCATCAAACAACTCATCACCAGAATCGTTAAATGTTATTTTTCTGTGCTTTTCTTTACTATCTATCTCTATAATCATATCTTGCATTATCTTAGTTGTTCGAGTTATAGATTCGGATGTTTTATTTTGCGTGCTGATAGTTATTAGCAGTACAATAATTAAAATGATGTTTATTAATATAAGTATCGCCTCCATTACTCACCAGCCTTTAATGCTTCTAACTCTTCACGTAAAGCATCGTTTTCAGCCTGCAAAGTTGCTTGATCTTCACTTGTGCCGCCAATCAATTCACTTTGGTCTAACAACCCTTGTGCGATAGCATCATCATCAAACTTAGTTAACTCTGCCTTACGCGCTGTTTCGTTTAATGTGATTGCTGGCAATAAACCACCCTGAACTAATTCCATGTGTATTTTAATCATCTCAGGAGATAGATCATCAGTAACAAAGTCAGAGTTAATCTTATAAGTTGACTCTTGAGTGATACCGTAAAACATTGACACCCATGATAGTAACTGTTTAAAGCCATCAGTTATATTGTAAGACATACACTTTAACGATGACATATTAGCATTTGCATCGATGCGTTTAGCACCTAATGTTTCCGTAGCAGCGTTGTTAAAAACCACCTGAGCGCCTGACATAATCATAGCCTCAATATCTGTCTTTTTTGCGTTCGGTATTGCATCACTAACACTTAGTTGTAATATTTCAACCCTGTCACTCTCGCCAAATTGGTTGACTCCATCGCCATTTATATTAAGCCCACCTGGATTCTCGTCTGAAAAAACATCACCATCTTTGACGAATATATTTGTCATACCTTGGCTGTATCTGTGCAACAAAGATCTGTTATCGCAATCCAAGACAAAATGACCTAAGTTCTCATTCGCTAAATCATAAAGAGGGACACGCGAATATTCAGGGCTATTATCATCAGCACCGAAAAACTGTATTAATATTTCAGTTAAAAACTTACCGTTAGCCCTTGGCATTACATCGCTAATTATTTCGTTTTTATCATCCCATAACTGATTGTGGTAAATACCATCGATGACAATCAAGCGCCTGATATATTCTTTTTCTTCCCACTCGAATTCATCTTTCTGAACTGAGTGGCATTCCATCAATCTAACTTCATCAACAGAGCGACCATTGCCGTTAGTTCTCACATAAGGAATTCTTTCGGCTTCATACTTAATGAACTTAGGTGAATAGTTACCTGAATCCATTTGAGCAGGTGTTAATGATGTAGCATTTCCATTAGTATCGATAGGCGCAGGAGGCATATCAACTAATATTGCATAGCGGCCAGTAGTTAATAATTCAGCGCTAACCTTTTGCGCGACCTCACGAATACCATTACCGCAACCGTCAGCGTTAGTTTTTAAATATGATAATCGATTATTGATATCAACTTCAGGCTCTTTAGACCACAGCATACCGCTTAGGGTTTGAAATGTGCGGCCAGTAGCAGGAAAGAATCGACCACGGGACCAATACGACTGAACTCTAAGTCTATTATTTTCATTGCATCGTTGTGCTTGTTTATATTGCTCAGGACTCATGCCGCTGTGAGCCGTAAAAGTCTTATATTGTGGACCAGGTAAACAACTGATTATTTTTAATACTTCAGGCTTACCCGCAATAGCTGCGCGGACTTCTCGCCACAAAGTTAGCTGCTCTAAGTATTTACTGTCTTTCGCGTTTAACGACATTTTAAAAGCCTTATATGATTTTGTTTATTATATCACTAATAGAATAATAAATTAAACATACCTTGCAATCGTGCTTAGTCGTGCTAATATAATGCAAGTGGATGCAAATAACAGGGGTTTATATGGATATCAATGAAATGATAAATGAGTGGTATAAAGGCTGCTCTCACAATAACGCGCACCCTATAGAATGCAAGGAGTGCACTTTAGCACTTATCAAAGCAATCGACAGTAAGGCGTTTAAAGATGCTATGTTTAGTATTTATAGTGATGTAGCGTTAAATAACGGTGCGGCTGGTATTGCTATGACGGCAGAGCTTGCAACTCAACATATAAAGCAAAGAAAACAACTTGTAAGGGCTAGAAATGAATATATTAACAATCGTTAGAAAGCAAAAAGGATACAGTGAAAGCGAGATGCTAAAAGCAATCGGTATATCGTTACGCACTTATCGTAATTATGAAAAAGAAAGCCATGTGATGCATGAATGGCTTATTCGCACAGTTAATAATTTGGAGAATAAATAAATGGACGATTTTAAATTAAATTGTATGACTGAGATAAAGACTCACGATGAAGTATTAGCAGTAAGACTTATGAAGCACTGGCACGACAATACCCCAGTAGAGCTTGGGCTGGTTGTGTCATACGATAGAGTTGACGGGTTAAGCTCTACGCTTTGGATTTTTAAATTAATGGATAATAAATAATGACATTTAACATACTGCTGATAATAGCTGGCGCTATGGTCGTACTGCTTATATTGCGTGAGGTTATATGCTGGTACTTTAAGATTAACAAGTCGGTTGATATTCAGCAAAAAATACTTAATGAATTAGTTAAACTAAATAAGGGAGAAGAAATAAATGAGTAAATTAAAAACAATTAAAGATGCGCATGAAGAGTTAAATGGTGATTTGAATAATACATACCATCCAATGCCGAACACTGATAAGGGTTTATTTTTTAGTAAAGATTCTAGAGGTTATTTTTGCAGCAGCAGCCTCGATAACTACCTGGAAGATGGTAGTCAATACATATGCAGCATCGAAGAGTTCAATAACTATAAGCCTCAGAAAACAGTTTGGGATGCGGTTAATGAGTTACGTGGTGATTTGAACAACACATATATGTTTGATGCAGATGATATTTATTTATTTTACTGCAATGATGGTAGTGATTATATTTGTAGTTACAGTGTCGAGGAAGGTGATGATAAAAAAATAGTGTGTTCTATCGATGAATTCAAAGCGCTAGTAGAGGGTATGATGAATAACTTCGGTGATTGCTCAATTCTAGAATTTGAGGCTTATGAATGCGCAGATAAAGCACCACTAGAAAAAGAAACTAAACCTGATTACACATCCTTAGAGTTTTGGAAAGATGCGCCTGAAGTCGCTACTCATTACGACAAATTCACCGGTGATTTCTGTAGTTGCGTTGGCGTGTTGAGAGACAATAAACTAAACCCTTTTGATTTCCCTATGAACATGGCGGATTCCCGTTACTTAAAACGCCCACAGTCAACTCAAACAGAAACACCAAAAGAAAAAGAAGCATTAGATAGTATCGTTAACACCTTAACAGTGGGTGGTAATTACGAATTCAGTGATGATAAGGAAAATTGGGAAGGTGGCGAGTTAGTTAAAATTAGCTGCTCAGTACCTCTAACCTACCAATCAAAATCAGGCAATAAGCATGAATGGTATACTTTTATCAGACCAATCAAACAGAAAGAAAACATTTATACGCAAGAGATGGCTGATAACGGGGAATTGCCTAGTGTTGGTATGGAGTTCATGCACCAAGGTGCTATTGCCACAACGATATCAACAAGCAAAGAGTATGGTGGTGTGGTTACTTTCACTACATATGGCGGATGCAGTATAGGTTGTTGTTGGTTTAATGACGTATGGGTAAAGCCTATCGACACACGCACAAAGAAAGAAAAGGCTATTGATGAAGCTTATGCAAAATGGAGCGAAACAGCAATAGAACTTAAAGAGCTGCTTATTGAATCTTACGATGAATGGGTAGGTTAAATATCGATGGGTAGTTACTCACCTACCCATCGATATTTAACCTACCACGACTGCGCTTAACTAAATGAGGGCAAGCACCCATGATGAAGCTATCAGCTAAATCATGGGACTTCTCAATTCTCTTTTTAACTTCTTTCTTTGATTCAACCATATCAAGTCCCCGCTTAGAATAATCAGCCCTCGGAGCTGCCAACTCGCCTTTTAATTCTTCTAGTCCACCTATCTCGCTTGATATACTAATCAACTCACTAGCATTGTACTTCATACCTTTTGTAACAGCGTTAAATGTATTCCTCATTCTGTCTGCAACATCTCGCCACGCTTGAGCTTTTAGGTTCTCAAACTTCTTCTTATTAGTTATTTTGGGTGAGTATTCTTTATCAGGGTTAAATACTTCAGCAGCAGCATTGAATTTAGAATAGTTCTTATATCCTTTACCTTTTAGTATTGAGCCAACACCAGCACCTACACCGATAGAGTCATAAGAAAGTATGCCGCCTGAATCGCTCAAGTGTTTATATGCTCTAACAGAAGATTTTTCTAGCTCGTCTTCACCTGCTTTCCATGCGTCCATTGTAATTGCTACCGCGCCATTAAATAAAGTTACACAGTTTCTATCTGCGCCACTATCAGCAACATCGTAACCGGCACAAATTGCACCAAATAAATCTAGCTCTAATTTTACGTGAGCGTCTATACATGCGTTAATCCATGAACGCTTGATGATTGATTGATCGTCATCAGCATAAGGCATTCCATTGTAAACATGATCTGCCAGTTCTGGATCTTCATTGAATTCATCTGCAATATCTCTTAATGCTGACTCGCTAAGAAAAGGATTTTCATCATAGTTAATCTTACGAACCAAAGCGCCTTTAGGTGGTGACTCTACTAACCTAGACCAAGAGTAATCAGAAACTATTTGACCGTTAAGCGTAAACCACATCTCTGCACCTTCGTTACGCATGATAGTAGGGCGAATAGTAGTAAACATCTTCTTAGTTAAGCTTTGGCTTTCTTCGTTCCACCAAACAGTGGCTCCCTCGAAAGACTTAATTTCCTCTATGTTCCTTGCGATGCCGTAAAACTTAAATTGTGAGCCATTAGTTTTATGCTCTATTGAGTTAGCAAATATATTAAAGTTATCCTGTAAGCCAAAGTACACAATCTTATCTTTAAGTAGCGTGTACACAGAATCTTCAATCTTATTCTGATACATACGAGTACATAAGAATAATTCTTTGTGATGATTAGCCCTGGCGATTGCCATTCCTGCCGCATCATGAGATTTTGATGACATACGCCCACCATGTAATGTACGCATAGTTACAGGTGTGCCATCAGGAAGATTACGAGTAGCCCAAAATGATTTTAGATTAGGATTTAATGTGGCTTTAACTGTAGAAGTCATCTAATGTATTTCTAACTTTAACGTCTGCATTGATTTCAACAACATACTTGTCCAATCCAACTAACTTAGCTTTGCTCATAGTAGCTGTAATGGCTGCTGACGACTGAGGCGTGTCAGCGGTCAATGCTGCGCTTCTTGCTTCATCTAGCTCTTTCAGTAAGCTTTCAATGGTAATTCCGTGAGCTTTTACGGTGTCTTCTTTTAGTTGCTCGAACCTCGCCAATACCTCACCGCGCTTAGATAATACGTAAGCTTTGTTATGTACGGTTTCATCTTTCCATTTTAGGCTGCTTGGATGTGATGCTCGGTACGCCTCTGACTTGTTGCCAGTTTCTAGCCATACCTGACAGAATTGCTCATGTTTAATATTTTCTAGTGACATCTCAACCCCCTAGGTTGCAAATGTAATCTCTCAGAGATTTAAGCGGCTTTTACACCGCATTTATTTATTTGTTACGACTTGAAATTGACAGTTAAAGTGTTACTGGTAAATGTCGCAGTATGCAAGCCTTCGGTAAATTTGGCAGTCACAGTTTCTATTCTGTTTATCGGTGTATTATCTATACCCCATGATCCTAAACCACCCCATGCGCCTAAGCCGGAATTAACAGACTCAGCAGGGGCGTAAACTATTGTCACGCCCCATGAGCCTAGCTCACCCCACTTGCCAATCATATTGTAAATCCAAAATCAGCAATACCTGTTGCCCGTGGGTTATCGCCCTTAATTAAATACTGATACTCTGTATTTACTGGCAATGGCACTGCTAGAGTTGATTCACCATCCAAAAACACAAATGATTGCATACCTGTGCCAACTCTAACGCCTTCTGACACATTCCACACATCACCTAAATACGTCCCATTTGGGACTTTTTGGTCTAGTATGTATATGTTAGACGTTATCACTACTTCAGCTTCGGTTGTAAAACTAGATGCTGCTGAGTAACTACCATCTCCGACTGCGTTATACGCCAGTACTTCAACAGTGTAACTCGTATCAGACGTTAAACCTGTAATAGTAAATGGATTGGTATTATTGATATCAATCGCCAAGCCATTATTTAAGCGGTATTTATAGCCAGTTGCATCAGTATTACTATACGTAAAATTAACTTGTGCTGATGTTTGTGTTACTGCTATCGCGCCGATTGTTACAGTACCAACAGGTATAGATTGAGCAGTTTCAGTTGTAAAATTGTCACTATACCAATCACCTGATCCTGTTGCATTAATCGCTCTAACTTTAATTGCATATAAAGTGCCATCAGTTAGCCCTGATAAGGAAATAGGACTAGTTGCGCTAATTATAGCTCCACTACCTAACTGATACTCATAGCCTGTTTCGTCTGCAGCATTATAAGAAAACGGTACACTTGCTGTACTCTCTGTTACTGATATTGAACCAAAAGTTATTGTGCCGATAGGTGATACTGGCTCAGCTTCGGTTGTGAAACTGGTCAAAGCAGAATAGTTACCATCACCCGTTGCGTTATATGCTACAACTTCAACAGTGTATTGCGTACCAGCCGTTAAATTCGGGATAGTAAACGGATTAGTACTATTGATGTCAATAGGTGTACCACTATTCAAACGATACTTATAACCTGTTTCATCAGTGCCACTGTAAGAAAAATTAACTTGTGCCGTTGCTTGTGTTGCCGACACCGTACCAATAGTTACAGTGCCAATAGGCACAGATTCAGCGTCACCCCAAGTACGCAGACCGCCCCACTTACGCAGCCCCATTATATGGTTACTCCGTCATAAGCCATCCCCGTCACTGGAGGGTTGCTTCCTGGGTTATAAGCAAAAACATTAACACCAACAGCTACCGGCAAGCTTATTGTTTGCCCGCCACCGGAAAAAGTTACATCTCTAGTTTCTATAATCTTTTTTGTGTCGTGATTATAAAAATCAAATGAATATAGGCCGTCACTAATACCGGTATCTGTCATTGTAAAAACAGAGCTTAAATTCTCTATTTTTTCAATTATGATAGGTGCAAAATAATTCCATACCGAAAAATAACCTGTATTTGATGGGTGTAATGAGTCATACATATTACCAGCAGAGTTGGCGATATTGTATGTACCCATATTAATAGCCTCACGACTATCAAGCAAATTAACCTCTAAACTATTAGATAATGAAGTTAATGAGGCAGGGATAAAACTTAACCCTGCGCTTATGTCGTTAGGTATTTGCAGAAATATAATCGCATCAGGATTTGCGGTTTTTATAGCGTTAACGTAAATCGTTACGTTAGTCTCGTAATCTATTTGCGATGTTCCTGCGCTAATGTCATTTATACCGATATTTAATACAGCTGCATCAAAAGGGACTTCTTCTAGTGCAGTTCTGTATGACCATGGTCTAGCAGCATCATTCATTTGCAAAGACGTGTAACCTCTAGCCCCCCACGGCACAATCACTATATCATGTGAGCTATCCCATGCCTCGACATAGTTTAGATAAACAGTGCCACTAAAGGATTGAAACTCTACTGTATGAACGCCAAGTGTAACTAAATCTAACTCTATTCTTAATAGATCATCAACACCGCCTCCATCCTCGTTAACCTGTACCCATGCGCCACCGTCTATTTTATATTGTATAGTCCCGTATGTTCTGATAGGGATACCAATAGCCACTGTGTCAACATTATCAAAACTAAACGTTAATATTCCACCACTAGCGACTGATGAATCGAATATATCACCGCCTATACTGTCGAACGCTAATCTATTCCAGCCGTTTAATGTTACCGACACGTCAGGTGTTGACTCGTAATACCCTTGTGTTGGTGTGGCTGATGAATTAGAACCCATGCCTACAACAGAGTTAGAGCCAGAGGTTACACCTAAGCCATTAAAAGCTCTGGATAATTGCCTGCATGGCGAATCAATATGAGCACCGACAACACCAAGAGATCCAGTGCTTGCCCCCCTACCATATGTTGTGCTATCACCTATTAATAATAATCTCGTACCTGTTGTTATCATTTTTTACCCCTTTAACTCTAAATAATCAGAATTAGCATTAGAAAATACATGTATTTACTCTAAAGCTATTTATTTAATCTTATCTTTTGCTTTGCCGTATCTGCTAAATCGTTGCCATTCTGCACCATCAAAACCGATACCGTTTAAAAATTCTTTTATGTCTTTATAATCGCTACGTGTAAAACCATCAACGCTGAGTAAGTTTTCAATATTAGGCTCACCATTAACTATCGTTATTAAAACTGTAGCTGAGTACGGTAAATGAAAATCATCAGTTTTTATCGCTCGGACCTGTTTTAATTCGAATATCCAACTACCAACCTTAACTAGATATTTCATATAAATAAACTAGCTGTTACTAACATCATACAGTATAAAAATCCTGCTAATAGCGCTGCCTTGGTTATCGTCCTGTACGTGCCATTTTCTTTGTTGGTAAAAGCGTAGTGCGCTCTAATATGGCAATAAGCACCAACACTGCCAAGGAATTGACGGAAAGGTATATTTGCATAAACACCACCCTCCATCATTGGATTAGCTACTGTTAAGTCTAAAAAGAATGCGGACCATGTTACTAACCAATAACTAGAATCTAAAGCATCACCAAGAAAGCCAATTGAAACACCTGTTATAAACCACCCTTGAGCATCTAGTTGGCCTCTTTTTACTGCATCAACTGTTGCCTTTAGCCATAGCAAAACTACAACTATCGCCAGGTATACGTTTGTTATTGTGCCACCTAGCGACACTAATTCTATAAAATCACGAAGCATTATTTAATTCTTCCACCTTCCGTAGGACTTCATCAGCCAACGCTCGTTGACCTGCTAATTTTCCGTTTATTTCAGATACTTCTTTAAGAGTGTCAACATATACACCCGTTAAAACCTTCAATTCTTGTCTTGTTGCGTCTAAATTTGCAACGTCTTTCTTATGATGTCCGTCTACAACTTTCCACAATAGTCCGATTGTAGCTACTAAGCTAGATACAATAATGGCAGCATAAGTGACTACACTATCAGCTTCCATTTCTATACCTGCTTTTAAAATGAAATATATCAACCATTGGGCCGCGACCTTTATATAATTTAACTATAACCACACAATTGATAGTAGCTATAGCATAAGGAAATATTATATCAAAAAAGTTTGGCCCCGTACTTAATGAATAATCAATTGACGCTGAGAAATAAGTTAACCAGTACGCGACAAATGAAAAAATCAAAACAGTGTCAAACTTTAGAACGGCTGATAATATTGTGAAACACAAATAAGCAATAGCAGTTGCAGACGTATATATTAAACCGCCATCTTCACTACTAAAACCTAGAGTGTGGTAAAAAAACAATGATAAAATAAAGGCAAGCGAAAATAAAAACGCCTGCCGATTAAAGGGCGTTAAGATCAATAAGCAAATTAACGCCAGATAATCAAAGTAAAACATTAGTTTTTCTTTTTCCCGCCACCTTTTTTTGGTGGTTTGCGTGTGCTACCCATAAATCTAGCCCTTTTAAATCGAATGGAGTTTAATTATAACACTATTTTATCTAATTCACATTTAAACCATGCTGATTTAAACTTTTCAAATGTTGATGCGCCTAGTGGTGTGTTGTATATGCGCTTGTAATACCGATATATTTCAAATATTTCTTTATGGTCCGGTAGTGGTGCTTTATCCATAGAGTATTTTAATCTAGCCATAGCGCAGGCGTACATAGGAGAAACGATTAAATCTGTATCTGCATCATTATCAGGTGATGTCATTAGCGCTATAATTCTATGACTAATAACCTTATTATCTGAATACTTATAGCCCTGCAATTTATCACAGTTCAACCAAATATCACCATGCGTCTCAGGCTCCATTTGCCAAATACCCAAAGCAGGTCCATTAATCTGTTTAATGTAATGACCGCACTTACTTTCAATAGCTGCTGTAGCTAACAATAACATTTGTGCATTTTTACTGTTGTAATTACCGCCCATGTATTCAAGAGTCGGTTTGATTATGTAATCTAAAAGCTGTTGAGAATTCATATATCACCTATTTAAGTTCTTCTGTATTTAATTTTTCCGCCTTTACCTATACTACCGGCGCGAAAACTATTGTCTGCATTAATTTTCTTGCTTTTATATTCTACAGGAAAATTTTCTAATGGATCTCCGCAGACAGTCAGTCTTTTGTCCTGCTCAATAATATCATCCTCGCAAACCAAAACAGCCTGATGCCCTAAACTAGCAATAACAAATTGAATTAATTTAAAATCCCCACCTAACACCCCTATTTTCATATATCACCCAAAATTTATTAAATATATTAACAGCCCTGTAGCTGCGTAAATGATAAAGCCGATACAGAATTGTTTGAATCCTACACCAGCGTTTATATCTCTTCTTCCGTTATCCATTTTCTTTTATAAACACACCATCAATCATAGTGCCTTTGCGGTCTTTGATATCATCGTAAGCAACGTCTAAGCATTCTTCTATAGTTAAATTGTTACGCGTAGCAATGTTAATTAACACAACAATTATATCCCCTATATCGTCCCGTATATCTTTACCGCGCGCTAAATTGCCTGCTAACTCTCCAGTTTCTTCAATTAACTTTAGAAATTGTGCCTGGTCGGTTGAGCCATTAATTAAGTTTCTGTCGTGATGCCATTGTGCTATTTTATTTGTAATCATTCTTATTACTCCATTTGAATTATTTCCGCTTCTACTCTTGGGTTTAATCTATCAATTCCGCCATAGCTTTCTGAATTGGCAATAATGATATTTACATTATCCTCTTCGATCAATCCACTCTCGACTAAAGCATCTTGAAAGAACTTTTTTACTGTTCCGATAAAATTATCTAAATCAGGACTATTGTTGGCTTTAGCAAAGTAAGTATATTTAATTTTTATCTTACCTTTGATCGGATCGAATAAATCTAATTGAGGCTTGATTATCTTTTTAAATTTAATCTTTGCTTGGTTGGATGCTTGGTAGTGTGCGTTTCTGTACCAGTTGACAGCTATAGCGCCTTTCTTTGTTACCCCATAAAGTGGCAAGGTGAATTTATAACTCATTTCCCTGTATCCATTATAGCGTTATATACCTCATTAGGTGGCGTATCGTATCCCCATTGAGCCATGCAACCAACTAGGAATTGGAATATACCGCATTCATCACCGTATTCTTTTTTAAATGCGTGCTTATGATGTGTAACATTTAACGGATGATCACTATTAACATCATGTAATTGAAAAGGCACAGGGTTAATAAACCAATATCCAATATGCACCTTATTATGCTTACCTGACTTTCCCACTACATGATGACGTTGATACGCTGAATTTTCCCAGCCCTTATAAAATATTTCAATTCCAACTTCATCAATGAAGCTTGTAATGTCTTTTAGCCATTGTTTTTCTGCTGCGTTTGGGTTTCGGTTAGCCATATCAATCACTCAACTTATTCATTAAAAAACCTAGAAAACCCACTCGTTGACGTTTAACTCTTTTACACTCTGTATGTGCGTAGTTTATACCGTGATGCTTGCGCTTAGTCTGACCTCTTTGAATAGTTTCACGACATAAATAACACTGAGTTGGTTTTCTGTTTATCATGTTATATCTCCGTTGCACGTCCTTGTGCTTTTTTAGTTAAAAAGCCGGCTTATCGTCTTGTGGGTAATGTGGTGCTTGTTGTGGTGCTGCTTGTTGCGGGAATCCACCTTGTGCCTGAGTAAATCCGTTAGCGTCTCTTGGTGCTTGTTGTTGATTATTTACAAACCCACCTTGCTGCTGTGTTTGTTGTTGAAAGCCATGTTGTTGAGGTGCTTGTTGTTGAAAGCCTGCGTTAGCTTGTTGCGGTGCGCCTTGTTGGTTATGAACAAAACCTAACTTAGCATCTTGTATCATCAGTTTAGGTTTGTACTGCTTATCTGTATCATCAACTATAATACCTGTGCCGCTAACTTCAATAATTGCGTGCTCAACTAATGCACTACGATAAAATTCAATTTGTGCATCTTTAGCAAATAAAGCAGCATCGTAATTAGTCCAAACATTTTGCTTTGTTTTGAAGTCGTAATTCTTTTCACCTAGCGATACAAAAAAAGTAACTCCGTTTTGTCCT
>TARA_R110001583_G_scaffold105202_1_pt1 | contig 18290 bp, 14 predicted proteins | sample TARA_R110001583 | Tara Oceans TARA_R110001583 (sample SAMEA4398432) | marine metagenome | biome: Polar Biome; feature: [MES] marine water layer (ENVO:01000295) within the mesopelagic zone...; material: water (ENVO:00002006), including particulate matter (ENVO:01000060) such... | reverse complement strand
TAATACAGCTATGCCTCTTAAAAATTGTATGTCTCTTCTCAAGTTTTAAAATCCCTATTTTATGATATTGATCATTTTATAATGCAGTCCAAAAGACAAATCATGCATTGAAACAAGTAATTCTTAAGAAATTTTTCATAAATTATTTACCTTACTGGGCATATTTTAAATGTTTATAATGATATTTTACTCGCAAGAGCTAAAAATATTATATGGAATTCAAATAATACCATTTAAAAAAGGTTTGTTGATCATTAAATCTATTTGATTCCAATTAATAATCAATTATAGTTGTCTGTATAACTAAATTTAAACAAAGTACTTATGCAATCTCAAGTAACTATCGTTATCCCCTTTCTTAATCGCGAAAAATTTCTTCCAGCAACTTTAGACTCTCTTTTAGAACAAACTGAGCCACTTTGGGAATGTGTCTTGGTTGATGATGGTAGCTCAGATAATAGCAGAGATATTTGTGAGCATTACTCTACATTAGATAATCGTTTTCGTTATTTCAAAAGAACTGATAGCTATAAGCCAGGAGGAAATGGTGCAAGAAATATGGGGGCAGATAATGCTAAATCGGACTGGATCATATTTTTAGACTCAGATGACCTATTAGCTAAGGATTGCATAGAACATAGGCTAAGTGTAATTAATAATGAGCGTAAAGATATTGATTTTACAGTTAACGTTACAGGCACTTTTAATCAAAAGGTGCATGACAATAATATTGTTTGGAATTCATTCAATTCTAGTGAGTCAAAAAGCGGCTTAATCAAGAGATTCATTACCTTAGACTCCCCATGGGGTACTGAAGGCTTAACTTGGAATAAGAAGTATTTCCATATGATCAGCGGTTGGGATGAAAATTTACCTTGTTTCCAAGATTGGAATATTCACCTTAGGGCACTAAAACAAGCCAAACACTTTATACTCACCAAAAGAGTTGACCATTATTACAGACGAGACGTTCCCAATAGTATCGCTGCAACACCCTCAAGAGAGAAGTATAATGCTGGAATGGTTAAGGCAATACATAGTACTTTATACTATGGAGGATGGGATCTTGTAGAAGCCTTTATGTTGAAAAGATTACTATTAGTAAAGATGCTAAAACTCCAACCAACAGCTGAAAACTTTAGAACCTACAAAGAGGGGCCTTTTGCTTTAAGGTTGAAGAGTGACCTCGACAAGACTAAATTTTCTATTAAAGGTATTTACGGTAGATTAATATATCATTTCATAGCATTTAAAAAAGGAAATAAATGTCGATTTCCTCTTCGCTAACAAACATTGAAATAATTTTACTGGGTTAGGTATTAACAACAAAAATAAAACAGCCTTTAAAAACCGACTTTTATTTACAATAAAGGCTGTTTTATTACTAGATTCACACGCTTGTTTTGAACTCATTAAGCTGTGAACTACATGCAAAATCCATTGCTATTCTTTTTTTACCTTGAGTATTCAAGGTTGAAATCGGCCATAACTTGGATTTATGAAATAAACTTATATTTAATTTTCTATCCAATTTATAGGTAAATAATTGAAGAAAATTATCTTTATAAAATAAGGAAGGCAGATTGTTTAATATCAGAGCCTCATCATAATAAGCTTCAGCTAACATATTTGGCATGCTTTTAGAGTCTGCCACTGTCATATAAGGTTTCACATAGTGCATCGGCAATGACTGCCCTGCAAAAGGAATATCTAACAACTCTGGTTCAAATTTTTTCAACGCGAAGTAAACAAACTCTGAAATACTTTCTTTATTACCTAAGTGATGGTATATGGACGCACAAATATTCACTGCATCATTTGCTAATACCGGTATCAGTTGCGTATGAGACATTCTTCTTGCATACCACCGATTAACACCTTGAACTTGCGCTGTTTGTATACGTTTAAAGTTATCCTGTCCGGTAAAAACTAACCCTCTCTCAACTTCGCGAGAAATTCTAAAGTTGTTTGAGCTCCAATCCCCTTGCGAGAGTAAAAAACAAGCTTGGTAGTCGTCAACAGACCTTGGAATAAAATGATCGTGCTTACCGGTTTCATCAACAGCGGTGTCTATATGTTTATGCTCTATACCTAAAGTATTAGCAATTTTCTTGGCTAAAACCACATCCGGATGAGCAGCAGGCCCAGACGTCGTAGTTTTAATGTTAATTGAAGTGCGGCGGCTGACCTCTCTTAAAAAAGCCAACGTACATCTAGAATCTAACCCACCGGTTAAACCCAAATCTACGGGTAAGTCACTCTTATTTTCAAGTAATTCTGTCATAAAATTAACGATAGAATCAAAAATAAAATCATAAAACTTAGACTTATCAGCCGTATATATATTTTCAAAATAGGTATTTCTAGGGAAAACAGGCGAGTTAAAGTCTATATTTATTTTTGAATTAATAAAGTTTAGTTTTTGATAAGGATATACTCTACAGATTTTGTTAAATACTGTTTTATTGGGGTGTTCTCTAACTCTCCACTCATTGTATATTGAATCTTTAATGAATGCCTGATCATACTTATCCTCAAAACTAACATCACTTAGCGTGCTTTTCGCAGAAGCAATTAAACCAATTTCACTTGATAAAATAAGGCTATCATTATCTTCGTATACAAAGCACTAAATGAAGGACATTGTAGGTCTAATAAGTTCACCATTACCTCCTTCATTATATTTAAGAATTAAATAGTCGCCAAAGTACTTCCCCATTCCTGCATGTTTTTCTTTATCAGAAAAAATCCCTATTTTCAGCCTAAGCTGATCACCATCTTGTTCAACCGCTTTGCTTATGCTCTCTTTCACTTCAAATTTATATGAATAAACAAACAGCTCCCAATTGCAACTACCAAAAAATTCAACATGATCTGCTGGGTAGGCACAAACACTTTTATTTGTTAATTTTTCATGATGTAATTGTGATTTTTTCCGTTTTTTTATATGAAATAAAAAATGCATTTCATTTATCCTTTAATAATATCTGGTTTTATTTACGCCTTTAACAGTAATTTCAACAATTACAAGAAAATATAAAAATATAATAAGCCCTAAGTGTTGACAGTGTGACTTTGTTAACAGCTAACGCGATTGCTAATAACGTCTGTCGATAATAGTCCCGATAATTACAGATAACAACATGGAGTTATATTCTTATTAAGAGTTAAATGCTATGGATTTTTATTGTAGTACTTTATAAAGCTCAGCTAAATATATGAAAAAAAACATACTAATACATTTTTCTTTTTACTATCTCCATTTAATTACTTTAACCAATAATATTGTGACCACTATTCTACTTTCTCGATACAAAACACAAACTAGTTAGATTAGTTTATCATCCAACTTTAAGCTCTAATATATAAAACCATTATTAAGAAAATACATTTCTGTTGCTTTAGAAAGGATGTGAATTATAAAACGTCAACATATTTAAAATTACATAAATCCAATTGGCAATTTCAGTGCAATTAAAAGATCATAATGAAAGAAAGCCATTACTTACTTTTTTAATACAAAAGATGTTTATTACAACTGATTTCTATTACACTTTATATATTATTTTTACTTCTAACTTGACGACTACTATTAAAGGTTTGATTTAGTGAAAAAAACATTAATTAAAGTATTACCAACAAGGTTATATTTAGAATGTAGGTATAGGAGCTTTAAAAGTTCGAATAAAAGTGGGTTCACTAACAAACAAAAGATGCGAGAATTTGTTAATGATAGAGGTTACTCTTACAAACCTTTTGATGACAAAAAGGCAATTTTTGTCCACGTACCTAAATGTGCAGGTGTTTCTATTGCTAAGACTTTATTTGGCTGTCTCGCTGGCGGTCATACTACTTTAGATGAATACATCAACGTTTTTGAGCCTAAGTTCATTACAAGTTATTTTAAATTTACAATTGTTAGAAATCCTTGGGATAGATTAGTTTCAGCTTACTTTTTTTTAAAAAAAGGTGGTTTTGGTTTAAAAGATAAAACTTGGTTTGAACAAGAACTAAGCACATACTCTTCTTTTGATGATTTCGTTAGGAATTGGGTGAATAAAAAAAACATTCAGAAATGGCACCATTTTAGACCGCAATATCACTATATTTTAAATAGACATAACAAAATAAAACTAGATTTTGTTGGATATTTAGAAAATATAGATGAAGACTTTAACACGATAAAAAAACAAATTGGAGTTAACTGTACTCTAGAAAACTCAAATAAAAGTCAGCATAATTCATATATTAATTATTATAATGATGAAACAAAAGAAATTGTTAAAGAAGTGTATGCCGAAGATATTAAATTGTTAGGTTATAACTTCGACAATTCCAGCTTACAACAACAGTTAGCCCAACGTAAATTGTAATAAATTACACAAAGGCAGAAGTCCAAAAATCATCTCAAATAAAACTATTACCCTAGTTTAAATATTCAATCCAAGTTAAGCCATAATAACCTTAACTTGGGTTATAAAAGATAAAACTAAACTCCCCCAGGCTTTACTATTGCCTTTAAAGCAATACTCAAGAATTTTTAAGGTTTTTATTTCGTACCATCCTTAATGTAACCTTTGCCAATCTGCTTTATTAAGGCCATTTGAAATGCTACTTCATACCGTGATTTAAATTGTCGCCTTTCATTGCGAAGTTCAAAAATCATACGAAATAAGTTAATAATGATGATTCTAAAATGATAGATAGGTATACCAAATAATTTTTTATAGCCATTTTCAGGGTAACTAATGCCCATTGTTAAACCATGTCTTCTCGCTCTTTGGAGTATCCACTCTTTTGAGCAGTTCTGGCTAGGTACATAATGCTTTACACGGGCACCCGGCACATAAAGCCCTTTTATACCTTTATCAAGCAGCTTTTGCTGTAAACGAGTTTCTTCACCCACCAACCCTGAGTTATTTCCCACAGCACACCCAGAATCATAACCACCAATATCAATTAGATGCTTTCTAAATACAGCATGGTTACCACCTAAAAAATCAGGCTTATTGTGTTCAACAACGTTTTCCCCCAAACTAAACCCTTTAGCAGAGTTAGGCAAAAATGGGACTAGCCAGTCTTCTGGCATTTTTTGATAGTCAGGTTCTAAAGCACCACCATAGAAATAAGCATCACCATATTGTTTAAAATTATCAATATACCTAGTCAATGAATACGGATAAAAAGTCATATCATTATCGAAAAAAATAAGTACATCAGCAGTCGATAATTCAACTCCTCTATTACGCGCTAAAGATAAATTGCCCTCATCAAGGTATGAATATTTAACAGGTATTTTATCTTTAAATGATTCAACTACATCAGCAGCGCCAAATTCGCCCCCGTTCTCAATAACCCAGACATTAGTAATTTCATCAGGAAAAGTAATATTTCCCATTGACTCAAGGGCCCTAGCTAATAAATAATTATTTTTATATTGAGGTATTACTATATCTACACTAATCAATTTTCTATTCATGATTACCTACTTGAGCTGTCATTAACAATTATCTACACTTAAATCACGTAGACATTATATAAAATATGTAATAAAAGGTCATAACTATAGCGCTGTTATTCATAATACAACATAGTTAACCTCACCAGTAGTATGGTAACGTATAGTTTTCATAAACTTTATTCATAAATCCATACTATGTAAAACTATAAAAAGTCACCCTTTTTAACTAAATTTTTAGGCCCTTATATCGCGTATTGGCTGTTATCATTGGCTAGTTATATTAGCGGTGTTGTGATTTATATATATTTAAACTTTCTATGCAGAGATTCTTTAATGCAGTTAAGTTAATTTTTAAACAAGCTGTTAAATTTATTATCAAAACACTTAAAACCTAAAAATCGGTATTTTAAAAGTAGATGACAGAATATATGAATTCAAATAATAACAAGGTTATACAACTTCCTGACTACCAAAAATTAAGTGCTTTACTCGTTCAATTTAATAGTAGCACTCAAAATAAAAATTTCTTTACATCAACGGATTGTCTAGATCAATGGTTTGATTGTTATTGGAAGAAATATTGGCAATTATATTCGTTTGCTTATTATCAAGACGACAAATTAATTTGTTTAGTGCCGTTTTTCATAGAAAAAAGTGAATTATTCCCCTTTACTAAAACACTGTATTTAGTCGGACAAGGTGAACCAGAATATGCTGAGATCGCGTTAGAGTATCTAGATGTGCGCATAGAGTCGGGTTATGAAAAAACAGTTTACCCTTTAATTATTAAGGAAATAAATAAACTCAATTTTGATCAATGTGTTGTTAAAGCGGTTTTTGAAGATTCACATATAGCTAAAATATTGCCCCATATTAAAGGCGTTTTAACCCAACAGCACTATGCGCAATATAAGGTTAGCAAGACTCATTGGCAACTTGAACAGTTGAGCAAAAATACCCGTTCGCGTATTAATCGCTGTAAAAACCAATTGACTAACTTAAGTGCTACTGTTCGCTGGCTTAATGACGAAGAATACGACAGCGTATGGTGTTTATTAAAAAAATACCATAAAAGTCGCTGGCAAAATAAAGGCAAAACAGGTGCGTTCGCTGCCACTGAATTTAATGAATTCCATAAAGCATTGCGTGAAAAAAATAGCAGCACAATAGCAATGAGCGCGATTTTTATTAGAGAGCAACCTATTGCTATACATTATTATTTAGTTACCGATGATACTTACCATTTTTACCAAAGTGGTTGGGACGAACAAAATTATGCAAAGCTGTCTCCTGGCCTATATCTACATTATTGGTCGATAATAAATTGCCCTAAAAAGTATTACGATTTTATGATGGGTGGTGTCAACAATAGCTATAAAGCAAAATTTAATGCGGATGCGCGATCTATGGTATCGATAACGGTTGTTAAAAGTCCAGTAAAGCTGTTTTTTAGTAAAGTTTGTAATAAACTTAACCGTTTACTTTTTTCACGATTTATCGGCAAATAAATGTTATAAACACTTATTACTATAAAAAATTAAAGTCAGCTAGCGCATTAACTTTCTTTTTCCTTATAATTATCTGACAAAAGCCACTATACCATTCAATGAAAAAACAATTACTTACTAGCTCGCTATTTCGGTTTCTTGAACGTGGAATTGTCGTAATAGTGTCTTTTTTACTTACGCCTTTTTTTATCAATGAACTAGGTAGTACACATTATGGTTTATGGCTATTAATCTTATCCATATTAGGCTGGTTTAATGTTGTTGACTTGGGTTTTCCACAAGCGATACAACGCCAAATAGTACAGGCCTTAGAGTTAAACGATAAAAAGCGCGTGAATGTAATTTTTTCAACCGGTTTGGTACTTTTTTCGGTTTTAGGTGGTTTGTCTGTTTTAATCCTAATTGGCTTAACCACAGTACCGGCTATTTTTGGTGTTGAAGGTTTAGACCAAATTACCTTAGTTGATATTTTATTAATATTGTCGGTTAAAGTGCTTTGGGGCTTTATGATGAACCCTTTTCATGGCATTTTTTCTGGTATGTTGCGCTTCGATATTGATGCAAACATATCTTCATTAAACGCAATAGCAAAAGCTATTATGGTTTTTTTATTTTTATCCGATTTAAATATTTGGGGCGCTGTAGTGGCGACACTCGCCAGCGATGTATTAACCAACACGCTAAAAATTCATTATGCTAAGCGCCTTTTTCCTGAGCTTAAATTTAGCTTTAAGCTCGCCAGCAAAAAAGAAATTATCGACTTATTTTCTTACTCAAAGCACTTGGTTATTAATGGTATTGCCAATACTATTGGTACGAAGTCACGCCCAATCATAATTACACAGTTATTTGATTTATCGTCTTTAGCGCTTGTCAGTATCGCCACTAATTTGATCATGCATACATCAGCATTTGTTAGTTCTATTACCGGTGTGTTCTCCCCTTTATTTAATAAAAAAGCCGCTCGTAATGAGAATATGGAACTGCTATTTAATCAAACTACGCGTATTAACTTGTTCTCTTCCACTGTATTGTTTTTATCGCTATTTATTTTTGGTAAAGTTTTTATCCTTTTATGGGTTGGGCAAGAATTTGAATTCGCGATTAATTTACTGTACTTGTATGTGGTTTCCGCTTTATTTACTACTTTTAGTAACTCCGCCAATACGGTTTTATTTGCGCAGGCGAATCATAAATATATCTCAGTAATTACAATTGCGTCAGTTGTTCTAGGCTTAACTTTAACTATAGTTTTAGGTATTCAATTCGGCCTTATTGGTATGGCTGCCGGTGGTGTAGTTAATAGCCTTATTTTTAATGTTTTTGCCAAAATAGTATTGTTTAAAAAATACAATAATTTTAATATGCTTGGACTTTATTGGTGTTTGTCAAAGTCGGTGCTTATTACTGTTTTATTAGGTCTTGCAGGTAGCTATTTATTAGATTATTTAGCCATTGATACTTGGTTAGAGTTTTTAATGTCCGCCACGTTAGCTTTTCCTTTTATTGTTGTTGTTTGTTGGATATTCTTACTTGATAAGAGCATTAAAAAGACTTTGTTAACTTATGCTGTTGAACGTATGCCTGCCAATATTAAGCAAAAATTTATAAAGGAACTTTAAAAGTATGGCTCGTCATTTCCAAAAAAATGTGCAGAATGACTCGCCATTAGGCTTCTTCTTTTTGTTTTTATATACCGCCTCTGTACTTATTCGTCCTCATGAAATGTTTCAAACCAGTGTTGAATGGATAACGATAAAAGTTTTTATCATTCTTGCATTCGGCGCCACTGTTGCCATGCAAAGACCGATAAAAATGTACCCGCAGCACTGGATGATTTTAGCGTTAGTGCCGTTGATTATATTCTCAGGTTTTTTGAACGGCTCAGGCATGATTGGTATTGACCAGTCTGAGCGTATTTTGGTCAGTGCACTATTTCCGCTTTTCTTATATTCAAACTGTATAACCAACATTAAACGTCAGCACATACTTATGGCTGTTTGTCTTTTTGCTGCACTACTTATGGTGCACAACGGTCATGTACAACAAACGACATACCAAGGGGCAGGCTGGGCATTAGGTACATACTCTGTTGGCTACATTAACCTTGGTGAGCGGCGTATTACGTATTTAGGTTTTTTTAATGACCCTAACGACCTAGGTATGTTTTTAGTTATGAACATTCCATTTGCTATTTATTTTTATAAAAAAGGCCAAGCGTTCAGTAAAATAATAATGTTTAGTGTTTTGGCAGCACTATTCTACGGCATTTATTTAACTGGCTCTCGCGGTACTATGCTAGGCGCTGGTGCTTTAGTTGCAGTGTATTTTATTGTGATGAATGCAGGGCCAAAATTATTTATGATTATTGTCGTGCTAGCCCCAATTGCTGCTACGGTAATTGCATCACTACAAAGTAATATAGACGAATCTGCCGATGGCCGATTGGAGGCTTGGTATGAAGGGGTACTCATGCTATTACACAATCCTGTGTTTGGTATTGGTATGGGGCAATTTCTTGAAGAGCATGGCTTAGTAGCACACAATTCATATATTCATGTTGCCGCCGAATTAGGCGTGCCTGGTTATTCTTTATGGGGAGGGGCATTAATATTTACCGCGTTAACGGGATACTTATATATTCGTGATCAAATTAGCCATAAAAAACTAATCGACAGTGAAAAAACAGTGACACCACCTGAAGAAGAAGCTGAGTTATTTCTTAACAAAACCCTATTCTTTTCCTTGGTGGGCTTTATGATAACAGGCTTTTTTATCAGTAGAATGTTCACGCTTTTGTTATTTATTTATTTAGGTATGGCAATCGCGTCTCATATTAGGCTAGTAAAGCTGAATCCAAAATATGCTATACACTTTTCTAATCATGTTGCGGTTCGGTCTATGCTTTATTGCTGGTCTATTATAGTTGCTGTTTATATTTCTTTAAAGTTAGGGCTGTAATGTAAAGACAAAAAGCACTCACCTTAGTGCATTGTATATATAGTATTGGCTTCAACATGATCTAAAGCTGATTTAATTTTATTTTTACGATAAAGCGCCAGCTGAGTAGGGTGAATATACCCTGCTATTTTCTCTAGCTCATTCAACTTAACGCCTTGTTCTAATAAATACGTAAGGTAGGTATGTCGCAAGCTTTCTAGGCTAATGGTTTCTGGTTCGATTAACTCTGCGTCGTGTGCGCTATTGGCTATTAGGTGTGCAAGTTCGTCAAGCGAATAATCATTATCAAACAGGCTATCTTGCGTGCTTTTATATTTCATAACTTCTTCAGTTAACACGCTAAATTCATTTGTTAATGCTATATTTCTGGCGAACGCCCCGTTAACTTTTAGCGTGTTTGTTTCTATATCAAAGTCTTTTAATTTAATTACTAATAGCTCTTTAATATTAACGCCGCTTAATACTAACAAAATAACCAGTTTTCCTTGCTTATTGGCAAAATTTACTAATTTTTCACATTCGTCAGTACTTAACAGTCTAAAATTATCAATTACAGCGTTTTGTTCAAGTAGCACTTGTGCGGTTTGGTTTTCTAGTGCTTCAAGCTCTTGTTGATTTAGCCGTTGCCGCTTCTCGCTTATGTCAACGTTGGGTACCACGGTATAGTTTGAAAAAACAGTTGAAGGCTGTTTCTGCCGTACTATATAGCTAAACAAAAATAGCGCTAATAGTGCCGCTATCGCCGAAATTAACAGGGCTATTAAAGAGTCTCTTTGATTATTAGGTGCAATAGGATAACTAGGCACAAACGGATATTCTAAAACGGTAAACTTAGGCTTTCCTACTTGCAGCATCTCTTGCTCTAGCAAGCTATCTTTTAAGCCTTGCGCTTGTGTTACTAACTGATTCAATGAATCGTTCATACGCACATATTCTTTTAAATTATGGTTAAAGGTTTGTGCTTCTTTATTTAGGGTATTTAGCTGCTCGCTTAAGAGACTCACTTTACCTTTTGCCACCAGCAAATTGTTTTTAGCTTCTTTTACGAAAAGAGTGTGACTTAATAGGCTATCTTTTTCTAATTGATCTTGAAAATTTACTAGCGACTTTTGCAACGAGATTATATTAGGATCTTTCTCCATATATTTACGTGTATATTTCTCAGATAATTCAGCAAGTTGATTTTCAATATTAACTATATTTTGCCTAATCATAGCTATAGCGGCTTCATCTTTAGGGTGCACAATTAAGCTGTTTTCTTTATTCGCAAGGTTGATACGGTTAACTATTTCTTGCTGGTTAAGATAGTCTTGCTCAGCTGCATGTAGCAATTTTTCTAACGACTTCACTTTATTAAGAATTTTATTTTCGTTACGCTCAAAAGATACAATATCGTGCTGTTGACTAAAGTTAACTAATGCTACTTTTTGCTCGGATATTTTTTCCTCTAGCGCCTTAAGCATATTGCTTAGTCTTATTATACTGTCAGTATTGTTGTTATCATTTTCTACACTGAAAGCTTTAAGGTATTCGTCTAACCAAGCAGACAAAATAGGTTTCAATTGTTCAGGGTCACTACCTGTTGCCTTTAAGTTAATAATTTGGCCACTTTGTAGTTCTACACTTAGCATTTCACTTAGTAGCTCGACATTACTTTCTATACCGTAATTATGGCGTATGCTGTAATTAACTGCTTTTAATATTCTGTTACTGGTGAGGCGCTGCTGATTTTGTAAACTGTCTAGCAATAAAGTAGAAGAAGATTTTCCAGCGTCCATCTGTACAGTAGAAAACTGAATAGTCGCCTGACTCTGAAAAACACTTTCTCTGGTCCAGATAAAAATTAACGATAAAATAAGGACAAATAAGAACGTACCTGTCAGCACTTTCCATTTTTTCGTTTGTAAAATTTCGTTTTGAATATTGGAATCTAATTCTGTGTTTTGGGTTTGATATACGGGTGATATCACATCTGCGCTCCGTTCGAAAGACACTATTTTTACTCGTTATTTTTGTGTATGTGATACTTAAATTATAGTCAGTAAGTGTAATAAATGGCTAACTTATTAAAATACCATAACCATTAGAACAAATTAAAATAATTTTAATTTGTTAAGCACTAATTCAAAAGTCATGCTTGCATTTATTTGAATTTTCTCACTTTTAGTTATCGAAGAGGCCAATACTAATATTTATATTTTCTGTTTTAAGATATATATTGTTAAATGTAAATATAGCTGTTTTATTACTGGAAGTGAACCTTCTCAACATTACCTAGGGTGATCCAAGAAACTATTTGTAATACTTTGTTGAAAACCGATAATAAACATATCAATTGAATAATTATTTAACATACCCCATTAAAGCCTAATCAACAAAAACACAATAAACAGTAAATTAATTAGAGGTTTATTTAAAGTTTTCACTTAATCGTTTAAAGTTAGCCATATAAGCATTAGTGAGTTTCTTACCTAAAGCTTGTAAGTCTCTATTAGGTGTAGCCATTGCCACTTCCACTGCTGAGGTTAGCTCTTCAAGCTTAATTCCTTTTGGCATATGAGGTAGATCCCAAGTCTGCATGTAATTAATTTGTTTTATAAGCTCTGGTAATAAAGCTACCCGCGGGACACAAAAAGACATAGCCGTAATCAAACCATGTAAACTAGTACCGCAATAGCAAGAAGCGTTGCGTATAATACTCATTATGTCAAAAATATTTCCATCTAAGTAGGTATCATAAACAATATCATCAGCTAGCATAGCCGTAACTTTATTCACTCCAACTGAAGTATTGCCTATCACTATAAATACTATAGGTAATTTACAAGCTCTACTTACTTTCGTTAATGCCATGGCAAATGCTGCTTCCTTACCATGAATATGTGCTTGTGATATTTGAAAGACGATATAGCCCTCGATATAGCTTTCAATTATATTTTTAGTCGGCCATGACGATTTTTGCTCCAATTCATTAACAGATATGTATGCAGACATGACGGTAGCAGAATCAGGTGCCAGTTGTGGGGATGAAAATCCAATTCGTGCTAATTGAGTTTGAGAGAATATGTCTCTAACAGAGACAAAGTTGGCTTCATTGATCACTTTGCTTAACGGTAATATTTCATTTTGATTTGTAACGCTAGATACTCCTGTAGCGTCCACTGAATTATAGATAATATTTCGTGCCGCCCCTAAGTCATTTCGATTTAAATTAAAAGGAAATATTGAGGTTAATCCCACTATTCGTTTCACTAACTGTTCGGTAATTTTTGAAAAATAGTAACAAGCAATCCGTTCATATAGTGGGAATATTAAAGAAGGAAGTAAATACCCATACGCAGATTGCCAATCACAAGCAACAACATCACCGCCAGCAAGAATAACAGTTGCGTTAGGCTTACTGTTTTTCAACGCTTCTTTTATCGACACAGTTTTGGGTGCGCCGTATTCAGATAAATCCCTGTTAATTAAACTTGCAACCACTAATGACTTTTCTGGGAACTGATGTTTAATAACACGCTCCATTATTAATGGGAATAACAAGTCGCCGTAATTGTGGCGGTCAAAAGCGCCATATAAAATAATATCATGCATTGAAATACCCTTTATGATGAAGATACTAAAGGGTATTTGAAATGTATGACATAAAAATGACAAAGATAATCAGCCATATCACTGTTTGTTCGGCTGTGTTTAAAAATTACTGGTTGAGCTCAGTATAACCAACTGGCAGTTTACTTTTGTTCTAGTAGCTTTAATTCAAATCTCTTACTATTTCAATAATTTCAGTGGTTGAAATCGAAGGTGTTCTCGGCAAATAAATAACTTCGCAAATGTCCTTAAACTCATCAAAACGCCCTTTCCAATCATCACCCATCACTAATATATCAGCCTTAGTGTCGATGATATATTGACGTTTTAACTCGAGTGACTTCTCGAAGAATACTTCATCAACACATTTTAATTCTTGAATAATTTCCATGCGATGTTGCTCATTACATATGGGGTTTCGTTGTTTTTTAGAGAAATTTAACGCATCGGTTGATACACCGACAATTAAATATGCCCCCAAGGCTTTTGCCCGTTTTAATATCTGTAAATGACCAATATGAAATAAATCAAATGTACCAAAGGTAAGTACCTTTTTCATAAGCTTATGTCCTTGTTTTTTTATTTGGTTAATTCATTATAAAGTTGACTTGAGAATGGCGAAGAGCCTTGTACTTTATCATTATGGAATTTAGCTTTTAAAAACTTATACTGCTTTTGATACTCTGATGATTCACTTTCATTTTTAAGCTCTACCAACCTTTCTAAAACATCACTCCAACTATAGCAATAAGGTTTGAGTGTGACGTCCTCAAATTCAAAATAAAGCGCACGCTCACGCTTTTTATAAAGTTCTAAATCGAACGGTGCAAATACAATAGATTTGTTAGACAGTAAAAAGTCAAAATAGATACTTGAGTAATCGGTAATTAAACAGTCGTATTGATGTATATATTCATAAATGTCATCACCGTTATCTAACTTTATAAATTTTGAGTTTTTGATTTGCTCAACAATTTGGCTGGGTGGTTTATTAACCGGATGCATTCTAAGTGTGAGATGAATATTATGTTTTATCAATTCAGCTTCCATTTGCTTAATTTCAAAGCCATATTTTTCAAACAAATCACATTCAGTAGCTATTCCACCTCGAAATGTTGGCATGTAAATACATTTAAATTGTTCGTTTTTAATATTTACAGTATTTTCAAAAAAAACATCATTACGGGGAAAACCGCAGGTTAACACTTTATTTGTAGGGACTTTAAATGCTTTAGCCAGCATATTTTTTGTCAGTTCGCTAGTAGCGATAACAATATCGTTTCGGTGCTTATTGTAAGGAGTAAGCGAATCAGATAAGCGACCTATTAGGTTTTTACGTCTTTTATTTTTACTGAAAGCATCAAACATTATTTTCTTTAAGGGAATACCATGCCACAGTTGAACAACCTCTGTTCTCTTGCCTATACAGGGAGAAAATAAATCATCATGTAGTGACTGACAAATAATAGCCTTGCTCGCTCGTAGTTGGTGCCAAATGCCTTTAACGCTTCTCTCATGATAAACACAGTAACCCTTTTGTTGGAGCTCTTTCACTATGTGCGAATTTTTTGTGATCCATACGGCTCTAGTTTTATCACTATGATGCTTATTTACAAATTCAAAGAAAGCTTTAGGGTTATCACTATATTTTTGGCCAAACCATGCACTAAATACCCACAGGTTTTTATTTTTAGGGATCATCTTAGTGAACATATAAAAAAGCAAATTGATAACTAATACACTAATAAGCTTTATTTTATTCATCGAAGAAGACCTTTTATTATTTTTCTTGATTGCTTCAATCCACTTACTGAAAATAATACATGGCGCATAAAGAATACGACCTGTGACTTTGGATTGTTAGCTATTATTAAGCTGCTAGTTTACGTTTAGTTTTTTGCAGTATATGCCAAATAAAATTTGGTACTACTTTTATGAACCACCCTTTTAATAAGAATGGAATATTTTTTTGTGTTTTATGTGCGCGAATAAAAGTATCACCGGCTAAATTATAAAAGCCTGAAAAAATGTAAGATTTAGCATATCTTATGTGTAACTGTTGCTTTATTAACGCCCAATTTGCACTTTGATTTCGCGTCGCTGCAATGCTTTCAATTTTGTTTAAGCAAACGACTTCAGCCTCATGCATTTTTTCATCGTTTAATGAGTAATTATCACCATGAAAAACGTGTACCGCGAGGTAGTCAGCAACAAAGTCGAACTCACAAACCATGGCTAATTTAAGCCAAAGGTGCCAATCGTCGACTCCCATTAAAGCCCTGTCATCGTCAAAACCATCGACTTGTTGTAAATAACTTGTTCGAACAACAGCGGTACAGCAAGTTAGCATATTTAATTGAACTAATTTATCAAACACCTGACCTTTGTGCTTATTTTTAAAGCCAGATTTTGATTGTTTTTGATATAAAACATAATCAGTAATTGCGCCACAGTAAACAAGGCCAACGCTGTTATTACTGAATAATGGCATTTGTTGACTGAGTTTGTTTGGTAGCCATAAATCATCTTGATCACAAAAGGCGATAAAGTCACCTTTGGCTTGCGCAATACCGAAGTTTCTAGCATTTGCTACACCGCCATTTTGATTAAAAAATGGCTTAATACGAGGGTCTTGCATTGCAAGCTGGGTAATAATAACTTTTGAGTTATCTTTGGAGCCATCATCAACCAAAATGAGTTCAATGTTTTCGTAATCTTGAACTAATATCGATTGAACAGTTTTTTCTAGGTATTGATCACCGTTATATACCGGTACAACAATAGAAACTAAAACTTGCGACACAAAACTTCCCTTTTATTTACTTAATCTATGCTGTTCGCACAGACTATAATTTGAGCGGGACTTTGCCCACAGGTTCAGCGTATAAATAGTCACAAAAATGACTGTTTTATTTATTACTGACAATTTAACTTTTTTATTATCTGAGAATATTACTATAAAAGTGTTACTTTCTATAATTAATTTGTTAAATTCAATCGATTAACGCCACTCATGATAACAGGATAATTTTTACTGATGTATACCTCAATTTTTCGTCATTTTTTAATGCCGACATATGAACTTCTTAAAGGTAAAAATCTTGTTGAACACATATCCAATTATGAGCAACACTTATTGTGGCCCCCTGAAGCGTTAGAACAACATCAGTGGCAAGAGTTACGTAAACTACTTGAGCATGCCTTCGCACATACTAGCTTCTACCCCAAACTTTGGGCTAAGGTCGGCGTACATTCTATTGATGACATTACTTCAATGTCAGATTTTGCCAAATTGCCTTTAATCACTAAAAGTGATATTACCGAGCATTATCAGGATATTGTTGCGACTAACTCAAGTCAGAACATCAAAAAAGCGACGGGTGGCTCGACCGGTCAACCATTTCGTTTTGAGCTAGATATAGACAGTAACACTCGTCGAGAAGCTATTATGTGGCGAGGTTATGGTTGGTTAGGTGCTGGCTTAGGACAAAAAACTTTATACCTTTGGGGGGCTGACATTGGTCAACCAACCTTATTGAAAAGTTTAAAAAACACGCTATATCATAGATTTTACAATAGGAAGATGCTTAATTCTTTCGCAATGAATTCTAACAATATGCATACCTATGTAGATGATATAAATAGTTATAGGCCTACCGCATTGGTTTCTTATGTAAATCCTTTATATGAATTAGCGCGCTATATTATTGCAGAAAAATTAACGGTATTTTCTCCAAAAACAATTCTGACAGGTGCAGAGCCTTTACATGAATTTCAAAGAGAAGTTATCGAAAAAGCTTTTAATTGTGAAGTTTACGACACCTTTGGCTGTCGTGAATTTATGTTAATGTCAGCAGAATGCCAAGAACATAAAAATTTGCACATTAATAGTGACCATTTAGTGGTAGAAACTGTTAATGAAATGGAGCAGTCAATTACTGGTGAGTCTGGCGACTTAGTGGTTACCGATTTATATAATTATGGTATGCCGTTAATTCGATATGTTAATGGCGATAGAGCGACTTTAATTGACCAACCTTGTGGGTGCAAAAATCCTTTACCAATCATGAGTAGCATAGATGGTCGTAAACTCGACATTATTAAAACTGTGACGGGTAAATCAATTCCTGGCGAACTTTTTCCGCATTTATTTAAAGAATTTATTGGTATAGATAAATTTCAAGTTAAACAAAGTGACATAACGAGTTTACAGATATTGTTAATTACCAATAAGCACTTTACTGAACAAAACAAACTTGATATTGCCACCGAGATAAATAAATACGCAGACAATGAATTACAACTAGTGTTTAGCCAAGTTGATGAAATTCCGTTAACCGCCAGCGGAAAACATAGGGTTACCATTTGTGAAGTTTAACGATAATAAACCCTCTTTAGTTATATTAACTAATTTGTATCCGTTACCCTGGGAGCCTAACAGAGCAACATTTAACCGTCAGCAGTTTGCACAGCTCAATGATGACTTTAACAAAAGTGTTTTGGTACCCGTAGCCTTTCCAGATTGGTTTGCACATAGAAAAGAGATTAAACAAACAGAAAGCTTACGATACGTACCTTATTTTTATCTGCCAAAATTTGGTCGCCGATTTTATAGCGCGATGATGTTTATCTCGATCATTTTGCACTCTGGCTTATGGTTAGTACTTAAAAAGCCTAAAAAAATACTCGCAAGCTGGGCTTTTCCAGAAGCTGTAGCTGCTAGTTGGATTAGTAAGTTATTTAGCGCTGACTTCTATTTTAAAGTTCAC
>TARA_R110001583_G_scaffold184213_1_pt1 | contig 18302 bp, 15 predicted proteins | sample TARA_R110001583 | Tara Oceans TARA_R110001583 (sample SAMEA4398432) | marine metagenome | biome: Polar Biome; feature: [MES] marine water layer (ENVO:01000295) within the mesopelagic zone...; material: water (ENVO:00002006), including particulate matter (ENVO:01000060) such... | reverse complement strand
ACTGAGCTGGCAAAATGGGTCATATTAAAGGAAAAGTGCTTTAAACATTTAAAACCGTTAACTTGCCGACTGCACCGGCCCTGCAATATCAGGGGCTGGTGCTTTTTTATTGGGCCTTCACCAACCAGTCTTGATAATGCACGCCGGGGCCGGGCAAATGCACCACATCGCGCAGCCAATCGCCAATTGCGGCCAGTTGCGCATCAAACTGATAAGGCGGATTTACCACCAGCAATCCCGAACCCAGCATCCGCCCCTTGCCACCGCCATGGCTGGCGGCAATTTCACTGCATAAAACACCACCCGTTGCCGGGATCTGGCGGAACATATCGTGCAATTCGTGGTCAAACCCGTCTTCCAGGATCGGATACCACAGCATATAGGTTGCCGTTGCCCAGCGCCGATGGGCGGCAATAATCGACCGTGCCGCCCGGGCATAGTCCTGTTTCACATCATAGCTGGGGTCCATCAAGACCAGTCCGCGCCGAATATGGGGCGGCACCATCGCCACCAGCCCCTCATATCCATCCCGTTTTTGCAGGGTCACACGGCGATCATGATAGAGGCGGCGGTCCAGTGTTTCATATTCGCGCGGATGTAATTCCATCACTGACAAATGGTCGTCTTCGCGCAGCATTTTTTGCACAATAAAGGGCGAACCGGGGTAATAAAGCGGCGGCTCCAGCACTTCATCACCATCCATACCGGCTTCAAATTCAACCCCCAAACCGCGATTATCTGGCACAAAATCCTCAATCAGGTCCAGATAGGGCACCAGGTCCACGGGCACTCTTTGCTCTTGCTGCACCGCAGCAATTCCGCCTTTCCATTCGCCGGTTTTTTGCGCCTGAAGACTGGCTAAATCATACCACCCGGCTCCGGCATGGGTATCTATCACGCAGAACGGCTTGGTCTTTTTTTGCAGGTGCGCCAAAATCAGCACCAGTGCCGAATGTTTATGAACATCGGCAAAATTTCCAGCGTGAAACCCATGCAAATAACTTAACATAATGGATTAATCCTTTACCGGGCGACGGCGGTTAAATGGGCGCGCCCCGCGCGACGACCGCGCGGCACTGTCCTGGCCCGTTATATCCGAGGGTGAATCTGATGACCTGGCGCTGCGGGTACGATGGACCTTCCGCGATGGCTTTGCGTCATCGTACGCGGAACCATGTGCCGCAGCCTGCCCACCGCCCCGGTTGGCAAACGATGGTTTTTTCGCCCTGCGCGGGCCTTTTGCCGCATCGCCCGACCGGGGTGCCGCAGTTGGCCCGGATGACGGCGCGGCTCTGGGGGCGGCAACCTCAATTTCGCGCCATTGCCCCGGCACCAGTCCATCCAGCGTCCAGTCGCCAATGGCATATCGCACCAGCCGCAAGGTTGGAAAGCCCACCGCAGCGGTCATACGGCGCACCTGCCGGTTACGGCCTTCGGAAATGGTCAGTTCCAGCCAGCTTGTCGGGATCGATTTGCGAAACCTTACCGGCGGGTCGCGTTCCCACAAACCGGCAGGTTCGTCGATCCGGCGGACACGGGCTGGTAATGTCATGCCATCCTTTAACATTACACCATTGCGCAGGGCCGCTAGCGCGGCATCATCAGGGTCGCCATCTACCTGCACCCAATAGGTTTTGGTTTTTTTATATTTGGGATGGGCGATTTGCGCATTTAACGGGCCGTTATCGGTTAATAATAACAGGCCTTCGCTATCGCGGTCTAACCGCCCCGCCGCATAAACACCGGGCAAATTGACATAGTCAGCCAAAGTCTGCCGACCGTTTTCACGGTCGGTAAACTGGGTCAGAACCCCATAGGGTTTATTGAGTAAAATCAAGCGCGCCATCATCGCCGCATAAAACCGCTTTTTGCCGACAAGTCAATCCGGGCGATAAAACTTTACGCCCGCCCCACCCCGGATTGCCAGTGCAAACTGACCCGGACCAAGCGGGCGCAAAACAGGGCAATAGACCCAAAATACCGGTTTGAACTAATCCTCAAGCAGATATTCCATCGTCGTCACAACCCGAACGGTTTTATTGATCTGGTTGGATTCCTGCATATTTGGCGCACCATCGGCTGCCAGAATTTGAAACAGGCCCTGGGTTGCCCGGCGAATGCCCCCCAGTTTACCGCCAGAATCCTTGGCAAATTGCTGCCCGCTTTCGCGCGCATTGGCGGTTGCCCTGGCGATCATTTCCGGTTTGATGTCGTTTAGTTTGGTAAACATATAACTTGGCCCGGCATTATAACCCTGCCCGCCCAAAACAATGCCATTTTGCAACAACTTGCCAATATCCTGCGATGCCTTGGCCACGGCTTCGACATCATCAGAGCGAACCTGCACGGTCTGGCTGACAATATAACGGCTTTCGACCGGGCCGGAACGGTAACTTTGGGCCAATTGATCGGTAACCTGCAAATTTTGCAGTTCGGTCTGATCGCGCGAAATCCCATGGGTTTCGAGGAACTTTTGCAGAATTTCGGTATCGTCCTCGATTTTCTTCTGGGCCGTTTGCAAAACATCGTCGGTGGCAACAAAAGTAATGGGCCACACGGCCCGATCGGCCTTTACATCCTGTTCCGCCAGCCCCTTGACGGTGACATAGCGATCCAGCGCACGCATATTGACGATGCCCCGCCCCACCATCGCCCCCGCACCGATAAGCCCGACCGCAACCAACAAGGCGGCAATAACACCTGAAACTTTACCCATTTTGCTGTCCGTTTCCTGTTTTGCCCAAAGCCACACCGCCCCGGACCATTGATCGACAAAGGCAAATACTGCGCCACCCGGTTAAAATTTGGTACCACCGGGCAGATTCCCTATGATGACTAGACCCACAAATAATGGTCAAATTTTGGTTGCAGTTTTCCTGCCCTTGAATGCATTCAAATTCTCGTCGCACAAACCTGTTGACCATGTTAAAACCACGCATCCTTTCTGCGGATGATGCCGCCCGAAACGGCCATTCCGTGTTGCACACCAAACTTCGGGGGACTGCCTTTATGCGCCGCTCAGAAATCAATGCCTGCATTTTGCACGCCAAGGAACTTTACAATTCGATTTCTTTTCGCCTGCCCGAATGGGCACATTTTTCACCAGAAGAATGGGACAAACAGCCCGACCTGGCAAAATGGTGCAACAACCACCAGATGGGCTGGGACGTGACCGATTACGGCGAAGGCCGCTTTGCGAAACGCGGGCTGATCCTGTTTTGCCTGCGCAATGGTATCTTGCGCCAGCCAGGCGAAGTTCCCTATGCCGAAAAGATCATGATTGTGGGCGAAAACCAGGAATGCCCGTGGCACTATCACAAGGTCAAGATGGAAGACATCATCGTGCGTGGTGGCGGCAACCTGGTGGTAGAGCTTTATAACCTGACGACAGACGGCGAAATGGACAAGGACAGCGACGTTCATGTCCGCACCGATGGCAAACTGAACATTCTGCCTGCCGGTGGCAAGGTTGTTCTTGAACCCGGCCAAAGTGTTACCCTGCCGCGCACCATGGTGCATCGCTTTTACGGCGAAGAAGACAAGGGTGCCGTCATTGTCGGCGAAGTTTCACAGGTCAATGACGATCTGGCCGATAACTATTTCTTCGATACCGATGCCCGTTTCACCAAAATTGACGAAGACGAAGCCCCGATCCACCCGCTATGGAACGAATTGGGAAAATAAGCACCGGTTTGCTTTAAAATGCAAAACACCACCCGCGCCTGTGCCGGGTGGTGTTTTGTCGTTTACTGGCCGGAAAAATGAACCTATTCCGCCGGGCGCGATCCTTCAGTTTCGCTGCGCGGCCCCAGTATTTCGGCAAATTCGGGCATTTCGCGCAGGCTTTCAAACTCCACTTCCGACCACGCGGGTTGGCGCATGGCATCTGACAATTCAACAGCGCGGTGCAAATCGGCCAGGGCGGCCTCGCGAAAACCAAGCCCGGCATTCGCGCACGCACGCTGATAATGGCCATTGGCACTTTCGGGGGCTTCGGCCAACAGCCGGTTACACAGGCTTAGCGCCCAGTCGCGTTCGCCCAGCATCAAGGCTGCATCGGCCTTATAAGCCATCACTTCCGGGTCGCCGGGTGCCATTTCCAGCATCCGGTCATAAATCTCGATCTTGGATCGCGGGTTGGTCACCTGATTGGCCTGCAACCAGTAAGCATGCAGGCTTTGGGTGCGTTCGATCTGGCGCTGGTTTTCGTTAATCACCTGACTTTTCAGGCGCAATTCTTCTTCCAGCGCGCTTAACCGTGTTTCAAATTCGTCTGACAGGCGGCGCAGTTCGGTATGGGCCAGCGAGCGCACACTGGATTTAAGTTCGCGCAGCGACTGCCAGCCCAGCATGGTCAGCAAGGCCCCCACGGCGGCAACAAAATAAAAGAAATAGGTCACCGTGTTCGACGAATAGCTGATCGCCTTGTCAATCGCCTCTAGCTGACGATTGACCACTTCGCGCATCAGGTCGGTGCGCATTCCCTGCATATCTGTGCGCAGGGATTTTATTTCATCTAACAAATAGCGTTCCATCAAGGGCGGCAGATTGCTGCGTTCTTCAGCGGTGACCTTGCGCACATCAACCATCCGGGGGAGGGACTCGGCACCAGAATCATCGCGGGACTGTTGTGCAAAGACAGGGACCGCCACGACCAGTCCGATTAATGTCACCAACAGTGTTATTTTTACACGAACAGGTAAAAACACCTTACTCCTCCCGGTTGTTATTTTTAATTTGTCAGTATCATATTAGGCTGTTTATCACGATTATAATTGCCTGATTTTTAGACAGATCAAACCTTTTCGGTAATTTTGACCCAAATCAAGACGAAACAGGGTGCCGGGCACCTATACAAAGGATGGGAATTATTATATTTGTGATCTTTAATCATGTGAGCGTCGTTCAACAGCAAACGTGTCTCTGTTTTCCCGTCATCGCTTCTGAAAACCGTCCCTGATCCGGGCTTCTGTTACGAAAACTGCTTTTTTATCCCATTATGCAGAACACACTCAGGACATCGCGACTGATGAATGAACATGTCGACGCCGCAAGAAAGGCACGCAAGATCGCGCGGGAAACCGTTGCGCTGCTTTCGAGCCTGGATATTGCGCCGACGCCATCAAATTATGCCCTGTTTTACCACTATTTGTCAGGCACCAGCGCCGAACTGACCCAGACGATCGACATTTTGCGCTCCAACCATCAGGAATTTGATGTGTTGCGGTGCCATTATTTATGTGAACGTTTTTTTGGCTCGCAGGCCTTTAACCCGGTGACGGCCAACCATGTGCCGGGCATGTTGCAAAACCAGCCCTTACATACACGCCTGATTGATGCGCACCCGCCTCATATGGCAAACGCATCACTGGCACATGAAGATGATGGTGGCCGGACTGCTGGCGCAGCAACCGAATTTGAAGCCAAACCGGCAACAAAAAGCGATGTCGAATCATCGGAAATTTCACGCCTGCGCCAGGATCTGGAAGAAATGCGCCGCGAAGCCATGACCGACCCGTTAACCGGCATTGCCAATCGCAAAATGTTTGATCTGCAATTGCGCAACCGCGCAATGGAAGCAATGGAAACCGGCACACCGCTGTGTTTGCTCATGATTGATGTTGATCATTTCAAACAGTTCAACGACACGTATGGCCACCAGACCGGCGATCAGGTTATCCGCTTGCTGGCCCAGACATTGCGCAACAATATCAAGGGCCGCGACACCGCCGCCCGGTATGGGGGCGAAGAATTTTCAGTCATTCTGCCCCGTACCGACATGAAGAATGCGCGCCAGCTGGCGCAGATCATTTGCCAGAATGTCCCGCAACAAGACGTTATCAGTGAAATTGACGGATCGGCCATTGACCGGATCACGATATCCATCGGCATTGGCTGTTTTGATTATGGCGAACCGCTAGGCCACTTGATACAGCGTGCCGATCAGGCCCTTTATCTGGCCAAACAAAAAGGGCGGAACTGCGTCGTAACCGAAGATGCCCTGAAGGAAGAAGCCCCAAAGGACGTTGCGGTCAGTGAAATCCCGGTTGCGCAAAAAAGCCATGCCGCAGAGCCAAGCCTGACCCGGGGTGACAAATCAAAGCGCCCCAAAAGCATTACCGCCTGATAACGATTTCGCCGCCATCAGATAAAGGCAACGCGCCGTGACGATTGGCCGGGCTGTTTTATCGCAATCGCGATCAAGACCGGGCGCAAAGGCTGACAGGCAGACATTTTCAGCTTATAAGCAGGCCGTTTCCATTTATGTCATGACAGAAAAGAATTGAACGGCCGTGAAAAACCTCGATGTAATCGTTATTGGTGCCGGTGCGGCAGGTCTGATGTGCGCCATCGAAGCCGGCAATCGTGGCCGGTCCGTTATGGTAATCGATCACGCAGACCAACCGGCAGAAAAAATCCGGATTTCCGGGGGCGGGCGCTGCAATTTCACCAATCTGCATGCCAAACCGGAAAACTACATTTCACAAAACAAACGTTTCTGCGTCTCGGCCCTTAAGCGCTACACCCAGCACGATTTTATCGCCCTGGTAGATCGCCATAACATCGGCTGGCATGAAAAAACCCTGGGTCAGCTTTTTTGCGATGAAAGTGCATTTCAGATCATTGATATGCTGCTTTATGAATGTGAAGATGTGGATGTCGATATCAAACTGTCCACCAGCATCAAGGAAATTGAAGCAGCCCCGGATGGCGGATATATCGTCACATCACTCAGCGGTGCGCGCTGGCACTGCCAGTCGCTGGTGGTTGCCTGTGGCGGTTTATCGATCCCGAAAATCGGGGCAACCGGCTTTGGCTATCAGATTGCCCGCCAGTTCGGTCTTGAAATTATCCCCACCCGTGCGGCCCTTGTTCCGTTGACATTCGACCCGGACACCCGCGCCGATCTGGGCCAAATGGCCGGTATTTCGGTGGATGCCGTCGTCGCCCACCAAAAAACCCGCTTTCGCGAAGGGTTGCTGTTTACCCATCGTGGTCTTAGCGGCCCGTCGATTTTGCAAATTTCATCCTACTGGCGCGAAGCCGAAACCATCCAAATCAACCTGAACCCGGAACAGGATGCGTTTGAGCTGTTAAAATCGGCCAAGGAAGAAACACCAAAACAGATGGTGCATAACGTGCTGTCGCGCATGCTGCCCAACCGGCTGGCGCACTATATTACCGCCCGTCACGGCCTCGAACGCCCGATTGGCGAAACCGGCGACAAGGCCCTGCGCAAACTGGCAGGTGATGTCAATCAATGGCAAATTGCCCCGCAAGGCAGCGAAGGATACCGCACCGCCGAGGTGACACTGGGCGGGGTTGATACCCGTGAATTATCCTCGCAAACCATGGAAAGCCGCAAAGCACCGGGACTTTATTTCATTGGTGAAGTTGTTGATGTTACCGGCCACCTGGGCGGGTTTAACTTCCAGTGGGCATGGTCATCGGGCTGGTGTGCCGGGCAGGTTGTGTAAACAACCAAGGTTTAAACGCACCTCTTCCCACCTTATCCTGACGTATATTTTGCCCCGGTCAAACAACGCCACCGGAACATTAAAGGTCTGCCGACGTTTCTCTATCAATTGTTAAGAAAACAATGGTGGCCCCCACCAAAACAAACAACAGACGAGGTCCGATCATGACAGGATTTGGTGGTATCTTAGGCGTTATCATTCTGATTGCCGACATTTGGGCAATTATTAATGTGTTTGGCAGCGGCGCAAGCACCGGCTCAAAAATTTTATGGACGATCCTTATTCTGGTCCTGCCGCTAATTGGCTTGATCATCTGGTTCTTTGCCGGTCCGCGCAGCGGCCGGGCGTAGTTTAACGAACCTTGCGATAATACAGTTTCCGCCCAAATAAAAAGACGACCGTCCTTTCGGGCAGTCGTCTTTTTCATTTTCGCGTCTTGTTTCTGTCTTCTATTCCTGGTTAAAGACCAAAAGAAAAAACAACCAGCGCCCCAGCCGCCATCAACAGCAAACGGATGGCCGCAGGCCGGGGCGATATGATGCCATATGAAATGGCCCCCAGGCCAACAGCAACCTTAACCGTCGCCGCCATCGCCAGCATCGGATGACTGGCAAGCGCAATGAGCGACGGATTGGCGACCATGGCAAGCGGCACCAGATAAAGCCCGACCCCCAACGACATTGCCGTCCCGGCCACTTTTAACCAGTTTTCCTCGACCATGCCGGCGGCAATGAATACCGCCCCGCACACCGGCGGCGTAATGGTTGAAAGCAATGCAAACCAGAACACAAACAAATGCGCCTGCAACGGATCAAGCCCCAGTTCGCCAAGGGCAGGCCCCGCCACCGATACGCAAATCACATAGGCCGCCGTGGTCGGCACTTCCATGCCCAGCACCAGACAGGCAATGGCCGTTAACAACAAGGCAGGCCACAACATGCCGCCCGAACCCGACAGCAACAGCGAGGTGATTTTTACCCCCAGCCCGGTCAGGCCCAAAACGCCGATCACGATGGAAGCACATAAAATGATCGAGGCGATCATGGAAATTTGCCGCCCGGCATTGAGGCAGACATCAATGAAACGATTGCGGCTGCGCTGTAAATCGAACGTCAACCCGGCATCAAAAAACAGCAACCCCGCCCCAACCAGAAGGGCGATGCAGGCCGCATATTGCGGGGTATAGCCACCGCCAAACATCCCCCATAGCAACACCGTGAACGGTACCAGGAAAAAGGCCGAGGTAATGACCACGGCGCGCAATGTGGGTCGGTCTTCATCGGGCAGGCCGGGCAAATCATACCGCCCGGCATAGGCATTAATGCCAATCCAGACGGCCAGAAAATACAAAATCGCTGGCGGCAGTGCGGCCACCATAATTTCAGAATAGGGATGGCCGGTCAGTTCCACCATCACAAAGGCCCCGGCCCCCATCAAAGGCGGCATGATCTGCCCGCCCGATGACGCCACCGCCTCGACCGCAGCAGCAAGGCGTTTGGGGTAGCCCAGCCGCGTCATCGCAGGCAGGGTAATGGCCCCGGTTGACGCCACATTGGCCGAGGCAGAGCCCGAAATGGAGCCAAACAAAGCCGATGAAATAACCGACACCTTGGCCGCCCCGCCGCGCAAGCGGCCTGCTGCGGCACCTGCCACATTCATAAAGCCCTGCCCGGCTTCACCCGCATTCAAAACCGCGCCAAAAATCACAAAAATCGCAACAATGCTGACCGAAACGCCGGTCAGGCTGCCCCACAAACCACCTTCGGCAATGGTCAGCGTCCCCAGCATGCTTTCAACCGGCAAACCGCCATGACCAAACTCGCCGGGGATATATTGCCCCCAAAACCCGTATGCCAGCGCAAGCGATGCCACCAGCGGCAAAGGCCAGCCAATGGCACGGCGCGCCATTTCCAGCACAATCAGCAAAACGGCCAGCGAGACAATAATCTGGAAGTTATCCGCCAAAAATCCATATTGGTCGGAAAGTTCGCTGTGATGCAGCGCGATCCAGCCACAGCCAAACAAACCGATGGCCGTCAGAACCATACCGCTGATTTTTTGCAATGGTGTTTTGGCAACAAAAATCAGCGCCCATGGCAAGGCCAGCGCCATATGCAACGGGCGGCTTACCAGATTGGGGACAAGGCCGGAAAAAATCAGCCATAGATGAAATACGATGGATACAGCCCCAAGGGCGATCCAGACCGGGCGGGCAAGGCCCGGATGGGAAGCAGATTGCATGATATTCCTGAAACAGAAGGCCCGGCGCAACTCAAACAGGCACACCGGGCCGCAAGGGCAGATAACGTCGCAAAACGCTTAAAAAGACGCTTATTTCTGATCGTCACGAACCGGAAAACCGGCTTCGGCATAATAGCGCAGGGCACCGGGGTGAATTTTGCCTTTGATATTGACCAGCATATCGGGCGTAACACCTTTCCACCACGCGCTATCCTGACCCATTTTGGCTTTCTGCCCCCAATAGGTTTTGGTCAGGGTATAGGCGGTATCATCGTCCATGGCTGTGGTCGCATAGGCAATCACCGACAGCGATGATGTATGAATATCATCGGTCTGGCCGTTATACGTCCCTGCCGGAATAACGGCGAGGTCACGACCGGTTTTTACAATCTGATCATCGCCAAGCGACAGGATTTTCACATCCATGCCTGCTGCGGCCTCAATCACGTTCGGTGCGGGCCACGAACCCGCCGTGACAAACGCGTCGATCTGACCATTTTTAAGGGCCGCCACGGCATTGGATAATTCGGCACTGGCAAGTTTTACTTTGTCTTTCAGGCCAAACAATTCCAGGTATTTCTCGCCTTCCTTGGCCCCGAAAGATCCCTTGCCCAGCAAAACTGTTTTACCTTCAAGGTCGGCAAAGCTGTTAATGCCACGATCCGCACGTGCCACAAAATGCATGGTCAATGACGGAATAGGGAACAAGGCGCGAATATCGGCAAATTTATCGGTCGGGCGATCTTTGAACGGGCCCGTGCCCGCCTGTGCCGATGCAACCAAAGCGGGCGGCGATGTAAACATATAGTTGCCCGGGCGTGCCGAGGCTTCCATCACATTCTGCACCGATCCCTGGCTTTCCTCGACCGTGACAATAATATCGCCCTTGGTGCCGGTTTTTGTTGCTTCGGCAAACTGGGCCGCCATCTGATAATAGGATGACGCCGATTTGGCCGATTTAAGGGTGACACGGGTTTCGGCATGTGCCGCCGTTCCCAGCGCGCCAAGCAGGCCCAGGCCTGTCGCCAAAACACCGATTGTGCGTAAAATTTTCAAGGTATCCTCCCGTTTTTCGGCCAGCCCCATAATCTTCCATCTGGCCGTTTGCCGTTCAAGTGCGCAAAATTCCACCCGATATCGGGCAAACCCTGGCAAATTTCAACCAATTCCAGATCATAGAAAGCATGCAAAGGGCAAAGGTCAAGTAACTTGTCGCGCCCAAAGCCGCCCGCCGCAACGCAGCATTTCACGCTTTATTTATATCCATCCTTGCCGCCGCGAACGCCCGCCCAACCCGCAATTGAAGACGCACTGCATTTGCCAGCGTTTCAGCCATGTTTGTTTTCATGTTATGGTTGCGTATTGATTGCTGGTATTTTCAGGCAAAATGGCCTATGTGCGGCACATCACGTCATGCCGTTTGGGAAGGTTTCCCAAATTCTGCCGGGAACACCCCGGATTGGAATACGTTCCTGAAAATCATAAACGTTCTCCCCTGGCAGATTGACAGCCCCGCTGTCGGTCCGGCAGGGTATTTGCCGAAATCCTGCAACGCCAAGAGGTTGGCCATGTCGCGTTCGCCTATTGCGATGATTATTGCCCTGTCGGCGACCCTTTTTGCTGCCTTCACCCTGAATTCCGGGTCGTCGCTGCAATCATCGCTGTTGGCGTTGCGTGCATCCTCCGAAGGGTTCGCGCCGATCTATACCGGTATTATTATGGCGTCCTATTATTCCGGTTTTGTCGGTGGCATCATCTGGGGGGCGTCCCTGGTGAACCGGGTTGGTCATATCCGCACTTTTGCCGCGCTCGCCTCTACCGGATCGGCCATTACGCTGCTGCATGCCGTGTTTGTCGATCCCATCACATGGTCGCTGTTTCGGGCCATGACCGGTTTGTGCCTGTCGGGTTTGTATCTTGTTGTTGAAAGCTGGCTGAACGAACAGGTCGACAACAATTCGCGCGGTGCCATGATGGCGGCCTATATGACCGTGTCGCTGGGCGGCCTGGCTCTGGGCCAGTTAATGCTGAACCTGTCGCCGATTTCCGGGTTCGAGCTGTTTACACTGGCATCGGTCTTATTGTCGCTATCGCTTGTTCCCATTGCCCTGACCCGCCAGCCGCCGCCTGCGGCCGTTAGTCACGAACGCATGAAGCTGCGGCGCCTGTTTAAAATTTCGCCGCTTGGCTTTGTCGGTGCGGCTGGCAGCGGTGTTTTTTCGGGGGCGATTTATGGTGTTGGCCCGGTGTTTGCCGCCGATCTGGGCCTGCCCACCGCCGACATCGCCACCTTCATGTTTTTTGTCATTCTGGGTGGCATGCTGTTGCAATGGCCGATTGGCCGCGCATCGGACATGGTGCCACGCCAATATGTATTGATTGGCTTGCTGGTTGGCCTGATCATAACCGGCCTGGTGCCTTATCTCATGCCCGACACCATCCGGGCGCACCTGTCCATCTGGGGGGGGCTTCTAGGCGTCTTTACGATGCCGGCTTATGCCATTTCAGTGGCCTATGTGAATGACTATCTGACCCCGGATGATTTTGTCCCCGCCAGTGGCGCCCTGTTGATCGTTTATGGCGGATCGGCTGCGTTTGGCCCGATTGTCGGTTCCCTTTTCCTGGATTATTTTGGTCCCTGGGGCTTGCCGCTCCTGTTTTCAATCGTGGCTTTTGCCATGGCTGTTTTTGCCACCTATCGGGCCGGTTTTGGTCGCCGGATCACGCTGGAAGAACAGGGAACATTCGTTGCTGTCCCCCGTACCACACCAATGGTTACCGAACTGTCGCCCCTTGGTGACGAAATAACCGCCGATGAAGAATCGACTGCAGCACAGGCCGCAACAAGTGACGCCGCACAAAACCGCGATACATCTTCATCCGGCGGGTCATAACACCGGAAATGGCACCTTTACAGAGCCAAAAGGCCCACTCTGGATCACGCAAAAATCAGGGTTATTGCCGCCCGGATCCTTTCAGCTTTTCAAACGTTTTCCATAATGCGGAAAACATCCCGCAAATTTGAAAGCTGTGGTGGACCCGGGATGGTGCAGGCACCTATGCTAGGTTCAGATAGCGGGGCATACCGATACGTGCCCGGTTAAACCGTGATCACTGGCGAGAGGAAACATGACCCAAAGAATCAGCAAAGGTAGCTTGCAGGTTGCAACCGTGTTGCATGACCTGGTGGCAAAAGACGTCCTTCCGGGCACCGGAGTGGATGCAGATGCGTTCTGGGCATCGTTTGAAAAGCTGGTCAAGGAACTGGGACCGCGCAATCGTGCCCTGCTGGCCAAACGCGATACCTTGCAAGCACAGATTGACGCATGGCACCTGTCGCGCCGCGACCAGGCTCGCGACCCTGCCGCCTATAAGGAATTCTTGGCCGAAATCGGCTATTTATTGCCGGAAGGCGATGATTTTTACATTTCCACCACCAATGTTGACGCCGAAATTGCCCGCGTTGCCGGGCCGCAGCTGGTGGTGCCGGTAATGAATGCGCGCTATGCCTTGAATGCGGCCAATGCCCGCTGGGGCAGCCTTTATGATGCGCTTTATGGCACCGACGTCATTGACGCGCTAGACGGCAAGGAAAAAGGCAAGTCCTTTAACCCTGCACGCGGGGCCGCTGTGGTGGCCTATGCCGCCGATTTCCTTGATCATGCTGCCCCGCTGGCAAATGGCGCACATGCCGATGTTGCCAAATACGAAGTCCGCGATAATGGGGCGGGCTGGTGGGCGCTTCAGGCAACCCTGAAAGACGGTACCGAAACCGCCCTGGCCCAACCGTCACAATTCATCGGCTTTAACGAAAAAGATGACGCCGTAAGTGCCATTTTGCTGCGCAATCATGGGCTGCATGTCGAAATTTCCATTGATCCGACCCACTTCATTGGCAAGGACCACGCTGCCGGTGTTGCCGACGTGATCATGGAATCGGCCCTGACCACCATTCAGGATTGCGAAGATTCGATTGCCGCCGTTGACGCCGAAGACAAGACCCTGGTGTATCGAAATCTTTTGGGCCTGATGAAAGGCACATTGGAAGAACAGTTTGAAAAAGGCGGTAAAACCCTGACCCGCCGGTTAAACCCGGATCGGACCTATCAGGGGTTTGATGGCCAGGAAGTCACCCTGCCCGGTCGCAGCCTGATGCTGGTGCGCAATGTCGGCCATCTGATGACCACCGATGCGGTACTTGATGGTGATGGCAACGAAGTACCCGAAGGTTTCCTCGATGCCATGATGACCGCCGTGATTGCCAAGCACGATATCGAAGGCAATAGCAGCGTTTCAAATTCGCGCATGGGCAGCATCTATATTGTGAAGCCCAAAATGCACGGGCCCGAAGAAGTGCAACTGACCAGCGACCTGTTTGCTTTCGCCGAAGAAGCCGCCGGTCTTGCCCCCCATACCCTTAAAGTCGGCATCATGGACGAAGAACGCCGCACCACGGTAAACCTGAAGGAATGCATTCGTGCCGCACAGGACCGGGTTGTGTTTATCAATACCGGCTTCCTGGATCGTACCGGTGATGAAATCCATACCAGCATGGAAGCTGGCCCCATGGTCCGCAAGGATGCCATGAAGGACCAGTACTGGATTTCGGCCTATGAAAACTGGAATGTCGATATCGGCCTTGAATGCGGCATGAAAGGCATCGCCCAGATTGGCAAGGGCATGTGGGCCAAGCCGGACCGCATGGCCGAAATGATGGAAGCCAAAATCGGCCATCCCAAGGCCGGGGCCAATTGTGCATGGGTGCCATCACCCACCGCGGCCACCTTACATGCCATGCATTACCACAAAATTGATGTGCGTGCCGTGCAAGACGAAATTGGCAAGCGCGACCGTGCCAGCCTGGATGATATTCTGGCTATCCCGCGTCTGGGTGATCAGCACCCGATGCGCAGCGAAATCCAGGCCGAACTGGACAACAATGCCCAGGGTATTCTCGGCTATGTCGTGCGCTGGATTGATGCCGGGGTGGGCTGTTCCAAGGTACCCGACATCAACAATGTCGGCCTGATGGAAGACCGTGCCACCCTGCGCATTTCCAGCCAGCACATTGCCAACTGGCTGCATCACGGCCTGTGTGATGAAGCACAGGTGATGGAAACCATGAAACGCATGGCCGCCATCGTGGACCAGCAAAATGCCGGTGATGCAGATTATCGCAACATGGCACCTGACTTTGACAACAGTGTTGCCTTTCAGGCGGCATGTGACCTGGTATTCAAGGGCCGTGAACAGCCCAATGGCTATACCGAACCGGTCCTTCATGCCCGCCGCCGCGAAGCCAAGGCAAAATACGGCGCCTGATCACCCCTGCCAAACAAACCATGGCCGGTCGTGACACAAACATTGCCAAGCTTAATATACCAGCAAACCCCGCCCTTTTGTGGCGGGGTTTGCTGTATCTGGCAACTATCAGGTCAGAATTTCATATCCCTTGGCGGTTACAACAATGCTGTGTTCATATTGCACTGTCGGCGCACCGGTATCGGCATACAGGGTCCAGCCATCATCCTTGTCTTCTGTCGCCCATTCGGACCCCAGCGACAAAAACGGCTCAATGGTAATGACCTGGCCTTTTTTAAGGGTACGGCGTTCGTGCGGGTCATCCCATGTCGCAATGGTGGCAGGTTCTTCATGCAAGGACCGACCAACACCATGGCTGGCAAGGTTGCGGATCAGGGTATAGCCGTTTTTGCAGGCAAAGTTTTCAACCGTCAGGCCGATTTCGCGCAAAGGTGTGCCGTGGCGCACCTTGCGCACAGCCTGCATCATCACTTTGCGGCCATCTTCGCACAGCTTTTTAATCTCGGGCCGCGATGCTTCAAACCCGCCCAGAACAAAACTGGCACCGGTATCGGCGAAATACCCGTTCAGGGATGCCGACACATCGACATTGACCAAATCGCCGGTTTCCATAACGCGGGGGCCGGGAATGCCGTGGGCAATCACTTCGTTCACACTGATGCAGGTGGCACCGGGGAAATTATATTCCCCTTCCGGGGCTGAAATGGCCCCGGCGGCATCGAGCATGGCGCGGCCAATGTCATCAAGCTCGGCCGTGGTCATACCCGGCTCGGCGGCAGCGCACATTGCATCGCGTATTTCGCCGCACAAACGCCCGATACGGCGCATGGCAACAAGGTCGGTTTCGTTTTTAATTGTCATGCAAAGGCTATCGCGTTTTTGGGCCGCAAAGTCAAGATTGCAGCATCCCGGCCCTGTATCGCAACATCGCGTGCCGTGATACAGGCTCACCACGACCCGCACATATTCAAACGCCGTGATACATATGGACCCTTGCGTAAATCGCGCTGGCAGATTACGCCCTGTCGGCTATGCTGCGACCAACAATCACCCCATCAACATGGCAATGGACACTCAAATGACCATGACCGACATGACCTATTGGCTGGAACTGACCGGTGTTGCCGTTTTTGCCGTGACCGGTGCGCTCGAAGCATCGCGTCGGCAAATGGACATTGTCGGCTTTATCCTGATTGCCACCTTTACCGGCATTGGCGGTGGCACGGTGCGCGATGTGATCACCGGCGAAACCCCGGTTTTCTGGATCCGCGACCCGGCCTGGATCATTACCTGCATTGCCAGTGCGGTGGTGGTGTATTTCACCGCCCACCTTCTTGAACGGCGTTATGTTGCGTTACTCTGGCTTGATGCCCTGGGGCTGGCGATGTTTGGCGTTACCGGGGCGGCCATTGGCCTTAATTTAAACCTGTCGCCGCTGGTCGCGATTATCCTTGGTATGATCAGCGCCACCTTTGGCGGCATGGTGCGCGATGTGGTCTGTAACGAATTGCCGCTGATCCTGCGCCCGGAAATTTATATTACCTCGGCCCTGCTCGGGGCGACGATTTATACCGTGGGCACAGCCCTGCTGGAACTGCCCAGGCAGCCCGTTGCCCTGGTGGCATTTTTATGTGCCTTTGCCCTGCGGGCCGCCGCCCTTAAATATCGGCTCAGTTTCCCGGTTTATCGGGCACGCCCGGGCCGGGAATATTAAAACCCGCCGAAAAAACATCGCAACTGGCTGAATATAGCGCGAAAATATCGATCAATCGCAATTCGTTAACCGCGAAAAGGTAACGACATTTCCTTTGCAAAAAATGATTCGGTATTTTATTGATAAAACACATTTTCCATGCTGTAGTTGCTTTCACATCGTGTCTGCCTCCTATAAAGGTCCGATATGGACCCGGCATGCACCCCGATATTCATGACAATAACAGGCCAGTTAAATGCTTGAACATTCGATGAACGCCCAGGACATTCTGCCGCACGATACGGCATCGGCCTTGCTGATTGGCCGGGTCTGGGACCCGCGCGCAAGCGGGCCGACACCGGTTTTGATCGCAGATGGCACATTACGCGATACCAGCGCGTTAGGTGCTACCACCAGCCAGCTTCTGGAACGCGACGATCTGGTGGAAAAACTTCGTAATCCCGACAATTTTGCCGTTCTCGGCACGCTGGACGAAGCCTTTGCCAACAGCACGCCAGATGCCGATCTTGGCAAACTGCATATTCTGGCCCCCAACGATGTTCAGGCTGTTAAAGCCAGCGGTGTGACCTTTGTGTCCAGCCTGCTTGAACGCGTGATCGAGGAACAGGCCCGTGGCGATTCATCGCGCGCCGACCAGATCCGCCGGGAAATTACCGAAATCATCGGCGAAGACCTGTCACAAATTCAGCCAGGGTCCGACAAGGCCGCCGACATTAAAAAGGTGCTGCTGGAAAAAGGCGCATGGTCGCAATATCTGGAAGTGGGTATTGGCCCGGATGCCGAAATTTTCACCAAAGCGCCGCCGATGTCATCGGTTGGTCAGGGGGCGAATGTTGGCCTGCACCCGATTTCGCATTGGAACAACCCGGAACCTGAACTGGTGCTGGCAGTAACATCAAGCGGGCGCATTGTTGGTGCGACCTTGGGCAATGACGTGAATTTGCGCGATGTCGAAGGGCGCTCGGCCCTGTTGCTGGGCAAGGCCAAAGACAATAACGGTTCTTGCGCCATTGGTCCGTTCATTCGCCTGTTTGATGGTGATTTCACCCTGGAAAATGTCAAATCGGCTGATATTGCCCTGACCATTGACGGCGAAGACGGCTTTCACCTTGAAGGTGTCAGCTCGATGAGCAAAATCAGCCGCTCGCCGGAAAGCCTGGTCGGGCAGGCCATTGGCAAACATCACCAGTATCCTGACGGCTTCATGCTATTTTTGGGCACCATGTTTGCCCCGGTGCAGGATCGCGGTGCCAAGGGGGCAGGCTTTACCCACGAAACCGGCGATATTGTCAAAATATCCACCCCGCAACTTGGTGCGCTGGTTAACCGGGTGGATCGCTCCGACAAAATTACCCCATGGTCATTTGGCATTACAGCCCTGATGAGCAACCTGGCAAAACGCGGTTTGCTGTAAACAGCCTGCAACGGCTTTTATCCATAAACACATAAACCCCGAACATCACCGTTCGGGGTTTTTTCATGTCACGGATCAATGGTGGGTATGGGTATGTATATCTGTTTGAAGAAACAGACAACGCCGCATCATT
>TARA_R110001583_G_scaffold68686_3_pt1 | contig 18327 bp, 19 predicted proteins | sample TARA_R110001583 | Tara Oceans TARA_R110001583 (sample SAMEA4398432) | marine metagenome | biome: Polar Biome; feature: [MES] marine water layer (ENVO:01000295) within the mesopelagic zone...; material: water (ENVO:00002006), including particulate matter (ENVO:01000060) such as...... | reverse complement strand
CTTCTATTCAGAGAAGCCCGTTACGTAAGTGACGGGCTTTTTGCTGTGTGCTATTTAACCCTTCGACTAGCTCAGGGTGAACGGTGGTAGGGTAGACTCAGTAGCCATGCTTGGGTCAAACCAAACTCTTCGCGCAAAGTATATCTGTTTGCTATGAGCCCGAGGGTTTATTTACTATTAGGTAATAAACTTCTGACTTGGTTAAGCGCTTCTACGGAAAATCCCTCATCATACATATATATAACTATTCCCTTTTCATTTAACAGTACCACCCTGGCACTATTTGGATTTTCATTACCCGTGTATGCTTGTACTTTTTCACCGTCTCCGTAAACCGTGATAACGCCTTTCCATAGTGATTTAGGGATCCCTGCACGCATGCCATTGTCGATTATGGTGCTAAACATCTGTGGAAACATTCCCTGAATAGTCGGTATTTCATAAACATCGACTACAGTATTTGTCATATCTAAACCAATTAACCATCTATCAATATCAAATTGTGAATTTTGTTTATAACCAATTAATAATAAGGTGGTACTACCTTTAAAATCTTCCGGAATATTAACCATTTTTTCTTCAAGGCTTTTGCCGCTAATAGAAGGAAAGGGCTTACCTGTGATAGATTGGTTAACATAATTGGTGCTGCAGCCTAGGGTTAAGAAAGCAAAAAAGCAGAGAAGTAAAAGTCTCATTAAAAATTCCTTGTGAGTAAATACAAACGACATCTATTAGGATAAAAGATTAGTACGTTATTTCAATGTATTTAGCCCACAATTACGTAATAATATTTAAGTTTATAATTAATCCAAAAAGCTACTTGTAACGTATAGTGAATACGTTACTTAATTAATACGACACACAAAAAAATCATGATCAAAAAACTTATATTCGGTCTAACTATTTTACTGTCTTTTTCCTCCTTCGCTGACAAACCTAAAGATACGTCAGGCTTTTTATATGGCCTTGGTTTAAGTACCGATAAAGAAATTTACAAAGGCTATGACAGACGTAATCTGTTTTTACCTATAATAGGCTATAGAGGCGAAAAGCTTAATGTTTTTGGACCATTCGTTAGTTATGAAGTTCAAAAGTTTGCAGGTATCAAAATTTTAGTTCAAGCAGCACCTAGATTTCAAGGGTACGATGACACTGATAGTTATATTTTTGAGGGGATGGCTGACAGAAAGTTTTCCATGGACGCTGGTATAGGATTAAATTATCAAAAAAATGATTGGAAAATTAATTTTTCATCGATGTTTGATGTGCTAGATCGATCAAATGGATTTGAACTGACTTCATCCATTGGCCATACCTTCCGTTTTGGTCCTTTTTTTATAGAGCCTAAAGTGACATTTAGCTATTTAGACAGCAATCATGTCGATTATTACTACGGCGTTAGTCAATATGAAGTTAATGCAAATAGAACAGAATATTCCGGTGAAAGTGCTTTAAATACAGGTATTGGCCTTTTAATGTCCACCCCTATTTTTTGGGGAGGCTACACCCAAATTAACATACAGCGTACTTGGTTTGATTCAGCAATCACTGACAGCCCGTTAGTTGAAGATCATTCTAATTTAACTTTCAGGCTTTTATACACCAGAAATTTTTAACACTTGCTAGTAATCTAAAATAAGATTTAAAACGTAGTAAGTATAAAGTTCTTAATTATTATTCTTATGCTGTTCAATTTAATTGGTTTTAACATATCTTGGTTTGGCTTGGTCTTTCTAGGAAAAACTTTTATTCCGTTCGCCTTATTTTGGTTAGGATTGCATTTGTACTTTTGCAAAAAGCCCCTAGCCGAATTTAAATTAATTTTATCGATAACACTTATTGGTACCCTAGTTGATTCAACATTGCTGTTTTTAGATGTTTTACAGTTTCACGATAGAATGATTATTCCATTTTGGCTAATAACATTGTGGGCTACTTTTGCTGCGACAATAGCCCACAGCTTAAAGTTTTTAGCAAATTCAAAAATATTACAATTCACTATTGGCTTTATATTCCCTCCGTTAAGTTATATAGGTGGTGCCTCTTTATCCGCAGTTGAGTTTGGCTATAACCTATTAGTAACTTATTTTATATTAGCGTCTATTTGGGGGGGCTTAATAGTGTTGTTTTTTTCTTTGAAAGAAAGGTTCTATTTTCAAGAGATTCAAGAAACTCAGGAGGCAGCAAATGATTAAGTTGTTTTTTATTACCTTTTTATGGATTAGTTCATTAGATGTTGTAGCAAATGAGAATAATGGAAACAGTTTAGTGATAGGTAAGTTACCAATAGACACGTTACCTCATGACTTTAGTGAGTTAAATTTTAAAGAGGTTGGTAGCGCTAAATTTTCGGTGTTATTTTGGGATATCTATAACAGTACACTCTATACAAAATCTGGTAGCTACTTACATAATAGTTCACCCGATTCGCTTTTTTTTGAAATAGAGTATCTAAGGGATATTACCAGCAATGATTTAGTTGACCGTACGATAGAGCAATGGAAGTATCTAGAGATTGCAGAGTCAGAATACAGTCAATTTGTCCCAACATTAAAAGCAATATGGCCCGATATTTCGTCAGGTGATAAATTGGCTTTGCTATTACAAAACAATCAGTCGGTATTTTATTTTAATGATATAAGGGTAGGGAATATTGAAGCAAAAGAGTTCAGCAAATTATTTCTAGATATATGGCTTTCACCCAAAACTAGCGAAACAAAATTAAGAAATCAATTACTCGGAGAAATAGAATAATGCTAAAAATATTTAAAATTATATCGCTATCTATATTTGTCACTTTAGTTACCAGTTGTAGTTCTGAGATCTCTGATTATCAAAAGACTGATCCTAAATTTGATATTAAAAATTACTTCACTGGTGAGTTTATCGCATTTGGAATGGTGCAAGACTATTCTAACCAAGTGACTCGTCGATTCTGTGTTGAGTTAAATGGCACATGGAATAATAACCAAGGTCAACTTGCAGAAGTGTTTTATTTTGATGATGGTGAAGTGAGTTATAGAACTTGGCAGTTAACTAAGCAATTAAATGATGAATATACCGGCTCAGCAGAAGATGTTGTTGGCATAGCAAAAGGGAAACAATCAGGTTTTGCATTTCACTGGCAGTATGAGTTATTAGTTCCAATAGAGGGTGAAGCGTACAGTTTTGATATGGACGATTGGATGTATCAAATTGATGAGAATCGCGTTTTTAATCGCACTACAATGAATAAGTTTGGAGTAAAAGTAGCTGAGATTACGTTGTTTTTTGATAAAAACACACCATCAAAACAGTGTCAAATACCTCAACAACGTAATTAGTACCTCAACTTACGTTATTAAATTTGTTAGTGCTTCTTCAACTTTTGAATATTTAAACGAAAAACCAGAATCTATTAACTTGTCAGGTACAACATTTTGACCAAATAATAATAGATCTGACATTTCGCCTAACAGTATTTTTAATAGCCATGCCGGTGTTGATAAAAGACAAGGACGATTTAATGTAGAGGCCAAAGCATGAGTAAAGTGGTAGTTGTTAACAGGATTTGGCGCGGTTAAGTTTATAGCGCCATGTAACGTTTCATTTTTTTCTATATGCGATATTCCAGCAACCATATCTTCTAAATGAATCCAAGACATCATTTGCTCTCCGTCACCTATTTTACCACCCAAGCCCAATTTAAAAGGCGGTATCATTTTACCTAAAGCACCACTCTTTTTGGCCAATACAATACCGGTGCGTAAAATAGCGACCCTTGTTTTTTTTGTTACCGCGGCTAAGGCAATGTTTTCCCATTCTGAACAGACATGGTGGGTGAATTCGTGATGAAAGTCTTCAAAGCTTTCATTTATTGGCTGTTTATTTTGTCTTCCATAAATACCAATAGCACTGCCTGAAATAAATACACTCGGTGGGTTTTTTGCCTGATTAATCAGATCAACTAGGTGTTGGGTAATACGCCAACGGCTTTGGCATATTTTGTCTTTTTGGGGGGCAGACCAGCGTTTATCTGCGATAGCTTCACCAGCTAAATTTAAAATAACATCACTGTTCTCTATATCTATAATTGATAACTCATCAACACAATTTATCTCACTACCTAACAATTTTTTAGCATTTATTTTATTTCTGGTAAGTACGGTTATTCTTGAGGTTTCCTTAGGCAATCCATCAATAAAAGTCTTTCCTATCAATCCTGTACCGCCAGTTATTAGATAATTCATAATTAATCCTTTATTAGTGTTTTAACTCATTCAATACGTTGTTTCTTATTTTAAGATCACTGAGATATTTATATATGTTTTTCTTGATTATTTATGATCTTTGATGATTTATTGACCGTAAGTCATTTGGTAATCTACTTGGTATTAATCAATGAAGGAAGCAAAATGAAATATTTTAAAATATTAGGTATCACACTTTTAAGTGTAATATTCTTGCAAGCTTGTAATGATAATGACGATAATGTAACCACTCCCATAGCAGAGCCCAATACAATTGTCGATACGGCAATAAGTAATGGTAACTTCACAACATTAGTTGCTGCACTTGATGCCGCAGGACTGGTTTCAACGCTAGATGATGCCAATAGTACTTTCACTGTATTTGCTCCTACTGATGCTGCATTTGCATTACTTGGACAAGAAACTATCGATGCTTTACTGGCTGATAAAGAAAAATTATCAGATATTCTTACCTATCATGTGATTAGTGGTGAAGTTGATGCCGCCATGGCTGTCTCTTTAGCAGGCACAACCGTGGCTATGTACAACGGCGATGCATTAGCCTTGTCTTTAGATGGTGATAATCTACTTGTGAATACAGCAACAGTAATCACTGCAGATATTCAAACAGATAATGGTATTATTCATGTGATTGATGCCGTACTTCTTCCGCCAGCAGACAAGGGCGAAGCCACAATGAACATTGTTGAAACAGCTGTAGACAATGGCAACTTTACCACGTTAATTGCGGCTTTAAAAGCAACCGATTTAGATCTTGTTCTAGCGGATGAAACCCGAGAATTTACAGTTTTTGCGCCAACAGATGATGCGTTTAAATTCATTAGCGAAGCAACAATTACCACCTTGCTTGATAATCCGGAAGTTCTTTCGCGTATATTACTACAACATGTCCTAGCTGATAACTCGGTTAACTCTATTAACGCATACTCATTAAATGGTGCAATGGTTGATACCGCATCAATGGCAAAAGTAGGGTTAAAAATCAACTCAACAACAGATAGTATTATGTTCGGTGGTGCTAATGTTGTCATAAAAGATATTTATACAACTAACGGCATTATTCACGTTATCGATGTGGTGATTGTTGGTGATGTTGAGATCCCCGCTCCATTAACTAGTTTAGTTGATGTAGCAATAGCTAATGGTGGCTTTACTACTCTTGTTTCTGCATTACAGTCTACAGGGTTAGCAGCAACATTAGCCGACCTTAGCAATAACTTTACTGTTTTTGCACCGTCAGATGCCGCATTTGATAAGCTACCTGAAAATACTTTAGAAAATTTAACGGTTGAACAACTAACCGATATTTTACTTTACCATGTTGTTTCTGAACAAGTGATGGCCGATGCAGCTATTAGACTTGCTCAATCCACTGAAAATAATACAGAGACAGCCAACAAAGATAATATTTCATTGTCATTTGTAGACTCAACATTATTTATTAATGGATCAAAAGTGAGTACAGCTAATGTTATGGCCGCAAATGGTGTTATTCATGTGGTTGATAACGTCATTCTTCCTCCTGCCCAAATGGGCATGCCAACACAGAATATTGTTGAAGTCGCCTTAGCCGATCCAGATAACTTTTCTATATTAGTTGAAGCGTTAACTGCTGCAGACCTTGTTACAACACTTTCAAATGAAGAGTCGACTTTTACTGTCTTTGCTCCAACTAATGCTGCCTTTGAAAAAATTGCGGCAAATGACTTGTCAGCTTTATTAGAGGATACAACAGCGTTAACAGAAGTATTACTAACCCATGTGGTAAATGGTTCTGCTATTGGCTCTTTAGATGCCTTTGCTGCTAATGGCAAAATGCTCATGACAGCTTCAGATAAAAAAATTAGTGTGATGATTGATACAGGCACAGGCCAGTTAATTATTGGTGGCGCTAATGTTGTTATCTCTGATATTTATACTACCAATGGTGTTATCCATGTGATTGATACAGTAATACTGGATTAATTTTTACAATAGTATGATGAAAATATATAACCACATTGAATTTTTACTCGTACTTTGCCCCTTATTTAGGGGCTTTTTTTATGCTAACTATGATCACATTTGCACTTTGCTACGTATATATTTACATAACTCATCAAGCATATAATTAATGAATACTCTCAATATAAATCCACATTTACCCATTTTTCCACTACCTGTATTTCTTTTACCTGGAGGTATAACTCGTTTAAGAATTTTTGAGCAGCGGTATTTAAAAATGATCCAAATCGCATCCAAAGGTAGTGGTTTTGTGATCGTATCAAATAGCATTAATTCAACTAAAGAATCTAAAGAATCTACAGTAGCAACACCAGATGATGAGTGGGGCAGTTGGGTGGATATCATTAATTTTGATCAAGGAGATGATGGTGTTTTAGAGGTTGATGTTAAGTGTAAAAATTTAGTGCAACTTTTATCTATTGATAAAGATGAAGACAACTTGCATTTTGGTGAGGTTAAAATAAGTTCTCATTGGTCTCAAAGTGAAATAAAGACTGAAAATATTTCTTTATTTCACAGTTTAGTCTCAGTATTTGAACAAAGCCCCTTGTTAGAAAGTTTGTATAAAGATGACATGACAGCTAATACCCACTGGGTGATTGCTCGTTGGTTAGAAATATTACCCATTAATCTTGAAGTTAAAACATTATTTTCAAAAGATGATTCATTTCAAACAGCCCAAGAGTTTGTTAACTCAATTGTTTTATCAAATAAAAAACAATAAAAAGCAATAGAATAAATAAAAGTGATCCAAAGTTAATCCGTATCGTATGTATAGATATAATTTATAATGGAGCACAGTGGATATGCAAGTCGCATCAATATATTTGCCAAATGATTCGATAAATGCTACTTCTAGCAGGATGTCTAATCAAATAAACCACACAGAATTGTGCCAATGGCTAACTGCCGTTGCAACGCACCGTGACAAACAAGCATTTACTCATTTGTTTCATTTTTTTTCACCTAAAATACAGCGTATTGCTAAAGTTAAAGTAAATACAGACGCCCAAGCAAATGAAGTAGTACAAGAAACCATGGGTAATGTCTGGAGAAAAGCACACCTTTTTGATGGCAACAAAGGTGCAGTAACTACTTGGGTATACACCATAATGCGTAATGTCACTTTCGATATGCTGCGTAAAGTTAAATCCAATAGAGAAGACACCCTTAGTGATGACATTTGGCCACTCGCTGAAGCTGAAAATAGTCAAGAAACTGATTTTACTGATCATTTAGCCAATAAAAAATTACGCTCTGTTATTGATAATCTTCCAGAAAATCAACAACAAGTCATTAAAGCGTATTATTTTATGGAAATGTCTCAGGATCAACTTGCTATTCACCTAAACTTACCGCTAGGTACTATCAAATCTCGTTTACGTCTAGCGTTGGGTAAACTTAAAGCGCAATTAGGAGAAAGCCATGATTAAACATCACCCTAAATTTGAACTAATACAAAGTTTTGTTAATGGCGAGCTACCAGCATCTTTATCGGCTGGTATAGCGATACATGCTGATATGTGCCCTGAGTGCCAACAGCAAATAGCACAACTAACAGAACAACTATCATACGCCAGCTTTGAAGAGGTTTACCTTGATAGATTCATCGTAGATGAGTCACAGGAAGTAGATAATGTTGGTAATGTAGATTTTGAAAAAGCAATTGCTGCGATAACTGAATCTAATGATATTGATATCATTAAGGCAAAAGTTGAAAAAAGCATTACTTTTAAAGACCAAGTGTATTCGTTACCGCCGGTATTAAATAACATGGTACTAGGTAAAACGGCAAATGTAGGGAAATTGGCTAGAGCACGTATTCAACTGGATGAAAATGAAATACACAGTAGTTTATTACACATTGAACCGGGTGGCTCTGTTCCTGAACATACTCATAATGGTTTTGAACTAACGGTGTTAATAGCAGGTGAATTTAGTGATGAAAGAGGTGAGTATGTGCCGGGTGATTTTATTATGTTAGATAAAAACCATCAGCATCATCCTGTTTCTGAAAAGGGTTGCCTGTGTTTCACTGTAGCTAACGACTCGTTGCATTTTACCCAAGGCATTAACAAACTGCTTAACCCCATAGGTACTTTTATTTATTAACATCGAATGAAATTTTATTGGCATTGAATAGCATTTATTAATACTAGGTACAAAGGTTTAATTTTAAAGAGAAATTAGCATGATCCATTCAGTTGATAAAAAAGATCTTCAAATAGGTATCAGTGCATGTCTAGTTGGTGAAAAAGTTAGATTTGACGCGAGTAATAAGCCTTCTAACTTTTGTATTCACGAACTTGGTCAGCATGTTACCTACAAAACATATTGTCCTGAGGTCGCTATTGGTTTACCTATTCCAAGGCCAACCATACGACAAATAAAACATAATGATTTAATACAAGTTTCTCAACGTGATGGCACCGGAGATGTAACCGAAGCACTTCAAGCGTATGGGAAAAAAATAGCAAAAATGACTAAAAACCTAAGTGGCTATATATTTTGTGCTAAAAGCCCTAGTTGCGGTATGGAACGAGTAAAAGTCTATAGCCCAGAAGGTAATTCACTTAAATCAGACGGTATTGGCCTTTTTGCAAGAGAAATAATGGCTGCTAACCCGTTATTGCCTTGCGAAGAAAATGGTCGTTTAAATGATCCTCTTATTAGAGAAAACTATGTAGCCCGCATATATGCCTACAAGCACTGGCAAAATGTTGAAGCATCAGGTTTAACAAAGCATAAGCTTACAAGTTTTCATAGCCAGTATAAATACACAGTGATGAGTCATGATCTAGTGGCTTATAAGTATTTAGGACAGTTATTAGCAAGAGCAGACTTACCACTTGAACAAATGGCATCTGAATATATTTTGGGCTTAATGACAGCGCTTAAGATTAAAGCCACACGTAAAAAGCATGCAAATACGTTAGCCCATATTCAAGGATACTTTTCAAAGCACTTACAGGCCAACGAGCGAAAAGAATTATGTGAACAAATAGATGCTTATCGTTCAGGTTTAATACCTCTAATGGCGCCATTAACCTTGATAAATCATTATTTATTGCAATACCCAAAAGAGTATTTGGCAAAACAGTCCTATTTGTCACCGTACCCTGAGGAGTTAAGACTTAGGTATGCTTATTAACTTTTATTTTACACATTAAGGAAATCCCTTGTTACTTTGGTTTCGAAACGATCTTAGAACCCATGATAACCCCGCCTTACACTTCTTTCTAAGCGAAGTCAGTACTCAGAAGCTCTTAGCTTCTGATACTCCACGTAAGGCGGTTTTTTTTATTTCAGAAAAACAATGGCAAAAACACCATTGGTCAGCGATTAAAATAGACTTAATCAAACGACATGCCTATTGGCTTGTAGCAGAACTTGCCCAATTTAATATTGAACTTGAGATAGTAGAAGTCCCTGACTTCTCGGCGCAAATAACCTATTTGAGTGACTATTGTGCCCGTAATAATATTAGTCATGTCATCGCTAACAGTGAAGTTGAAATAAACGAACAACAACGAGATAAAACTTGTATTGAATTAGGTATTCCCCTTCAATTATTTGAAGCGGATGTCATCGTTCCCAAAGGTAAAGTACTCAATAAATCGGGCGAAATGTATAAAGTATTCACCCCTTTTAAAAGAGCGTGGTTAACTTATGTTAAAGATCATGGTTTTGAATACTTAGGACGAACTGAAACAGGGAGAGCTGAAACAGAAAACTCCGTGAAGCCATTACATGAGGCAATAAACGAAAACAGCACAGAAGCGACATCTACTAGCCATACTCTCTCAAGTCATTGGCCTTTAGCGTCAGTGATGGAAAACGACGTACTACCTAACTTTATTCAACAAAAACTGGACTTATATAACGACCAACGAGATATCCCTTCAATTAAAGGCACATCAGGACTATCTCCTTATCTTGCTATTGGTGCGATTAGCCCTCGATATTTACTTTTTGTGGTACTTAATCATTATCCTGACTTGTTAACCGCGTCAGACTCACCAAAGTTTAGTTGGGTAAACGAATTGATTTGGCGTGAATTTTATCGAAATTTATTATTTCATTTCCCTGAACTGTGTAAACACGAGTGCTTTAAAGATAAATACAGCATGACCGCTTGGCATAATAATTTAGCTTATTTTAAAGCCTGGTGTGAAGGAAGAACAGGTTACCCCTTAGTTGATGCTGCCATGAGACAGTTAAATCAAACTGGGTGGATGCATAACCGTCTTAGAATGGTGGTTGCTAGTTTCTTAACTAAACACTTGTTAATTGATTGGCGATGGGGTGAACAGTATTTCATGGAGCACTTAATTGATGGTGACTTAGCCGCTAACAATGGCGGTTGGCAATGGGCAGCCAGTACCGGTTGTGATGCTCAGCCCTATTTTAGAATATTTAACCCCACACGACAGAGCGAAAGGTTTGATCCAAAAGGGCACTTCATTCGTAAATACCTTCCAGAACTAAAAGAAATACCCGATAAAGAGATTCATTCTCCTCATCGTTTTATTGAAAAAAGTAATGTAGATATTTATTGGCCCACTATCGTTGAACATAAAGAAGCGCGTTTGATGGCATTAGATTTTTACAAGTAACTTAATTGTATAAGTAGTGTTGTCATTGTCAGCGCTAATCATTAGCTAATTGCGAGAGTTTTATAATGAAGAGCAACGTTGAAGACACTTCTAAAACTAACAACGAGATTATTGGGGTAAAGCCTAAGTGGTTAGTTAATTTTATTGATAATTATAGCCAGCTTTCAACGGATAACTTAGAATTACTTGAAAACATTTATCATAAAGACATTACCTTTATTGACCCCTTACATAAAGTACAAGGTTTTGAAAACTTACAACAGTATTTCTATGGCCTTTACGAAAGTTTAACTAGCTGCTGTTTTACAATTGATCATCTATTTGAAGAAAACAACGAAGCCGCTATTTATTGGACAATGTCTTACCAACATCCTAAATTAAACTCAGGGAAATTGGTTATTGTTAAAGGTCATTCGCATATAAAAGGTGAGAACGAAAAAGTTATTTATCACCGTGATTACTTAGATGCTGGCGTGATGCTTTACGAGCAATTACCATTTATTGGTAGAGTCATTCAATGGATAAAAGCAAAGGCAGCTAAATAATGCATATTAATAAAAAGGTGCTAATCACAGGGGCTACCTCAGGCATTGGTGAGGCATTGGTCGCTCAATATAGTGAGCATAATCACACGGTAATAGCGTGTGGTCGGCAAGCTGAAAAACTGTCAACCTTGTGTCAAAATAATCAAGCTAGCGCAACGTTGCAGTTTGATATCACCAACGAAGATCAAATTAAAGACGCAGCAGCAAAAGTCAGTGAACTTGATATTGTCATTTTTAATGCAGGTGACTGCTTATATATAGATGATGTTATGGCGTTTGATGCCAATTTATTTGCCAAAATCATTAATACAAACTTAACGTCATTAGGTTATTTGGTTAAGCACTTTTTGCCAAAAATAAATAAAGGCGGACAGCTGGTCTTTATTAGCTCAATTGCCAGTCAGTTACCTTTTCCAAAAACTGAAGCTTACGGCGCGTCAAAAGCCGGTGTCGATTACTTTGCAAACTGCTTACGTCTTGACTTAGTCTCCCATGATATAAACGTTACGCTTGTACACCCCGGTTTTATTAAAACCCCATTAACAGATAAAAATGATTTCCCTATGCCTTTTATATTAACGGCAGACGAAGCGGCTACACGAATTTATCAAGGGGTAGAAGCTAAAAAAAACTATCTCCATTTTCCTAAACGTTTATCGCTTTTATTAAAGTTATTTCGCCTACTCCCTAACAAAGTATGGCAATCACTTATTCTCAGGACTTCATAAATGAAAAATATTGCCATCATTGGATCGGGCATCTCGGGATTAACGACTGCTTATTTACTGGCAAAAAAGCACAAGGTGACTGTGTTTGAAAAAAGTGAACATATCGGCGGGCATACCGCTACAGTTGACGTTGAAGTTACCGGTAAGTCTTATGCCATCGATACTGGTTTTATTGTTTTTAATAATAAAACCTATCCAAACTTTTTAGCTCTGTTAGACGAGATAGATGTTGGTAAACAAGAAGCAGAGATGAGTTTTTCGGTGCACAATACAAAAACAAAATTAGAATACAACGGACACAATTTAGATACACTTTTTGCCCAACGCCGTAATTTATTTAGACCAAAATTTTGGCGCCTAGTGAAAGAAATATTACGCTTTAATAAATTATGCAAGCAAGCCTTCGACTCTCAACAATACAACGAAGCTGACACACTGGGCGATTTTTTAATTGAGCATAACTTCAGCCAATTTTTCGCCGAACATTATATTTTACCGATGGGCGCTGCCATTTGGTCTAGCTCATTAACGCAAATGGAAGGGTTCCAATTCCAATTTTTTGTAAAGTTTTTTCACAATCATGGATTATTAAATATCGCCGATAGACCGCAATGGTATGTTATCCCTAAAGGCTCACGCAGTTATTTATCACCATTATGCCAATCATTTTCTGACAGAATAAGAGTTAATTCAGATATTAAATTCATCACGCGAAACAATGACAAAGTACAATTGCATTTTAGTGATTTAGATAATGAGAAAGGTGATATAAATGATATAGGTGATTTAAATAACCAGAAAGCACACGTAGAAGAATTTGATGAAGTGGTGTTAGCTTGTCATTCAGATCAAGCACTGGCTCTTTTAGCCGATCCAAGTAGTGAAGAGAGTGCCATTCTCAGTGCTATGCCCTACAGTGAAAATTCAGTGGTACTTCATACCGATATTAGCTTGTTGCCGAAACGAAAAAAAGCGTGGGCAAGTTGGAATTATCAACTCAGTGCTGATCGTGATAAACCAGCAAGTGTCACTTATAACATGAACATTTTACAAGGATTAAACAGCGAGCATACTTTTTGCGTCACACTTAATCAACGTGAAAGTATTGCACCTGAAAAAATACTACGTGAATTTACTTACCATCATCCCACTTTCTCCCTTGAATCCATTGGGGCTCAGCAACAACGTAAACAAATATGTGGTCAACGTCATACCCATTATGCCGGTGCTTATTGGCACAGTGGTTTTCATGAAGATGGGGTCAGAAGTGGTGTGGAAGTTGCCCAACGATTCGATTGCTTTTTATCTAGCTATAAACCACAAGACGATTAGTCATGAAATCATTGAAAAACAGTCAAATTTACCTTGGCAATATAAATCATCGACGTTTATCGCCTAAAAAGCATAGCTTTAATTATGCGCTATATATGTTGGCATTAGACACCAGTGAAATGGAAAAACACCATAGCCCAAGCTGGTTATTTGGCTTTTCTAAATTCCATCCACTTGGATTTGTTGAAAAAGATTACATTAGAAGTGAACCAGGATCACTTGACCAACGTATTAGAAATAAAGTAAGCGAATTAGGAGGCGATATAGATATATCTCGAATCCTTATGTTAGTTCAAGTGAGATGTTTCGGTATTTATTTCAGTCCCGCAAATTTTTACTTTTGCTATGACGAAAACGATAATTGCACTCATATGCTTGCAGAAGTCAGTAATACCCCATGGAATGAACGGCATTATTATTTGGTTGATTTACAGACTAAAGATGAACAGATTAGTGAAAAATCTTTTCAAGTTTCTCCCTTCATGGACTTAGATATGTGTTATTTCTGGCATGTAAAGCCACCAAGTAACAAAGCAGAAAAATTAGTTGTGAATATTGAAAACAAACGTGAAAATTTGCAAAGCGGTAAAATGGATAAACTATTTGATGTTAGCTTAATAATGCGTAAAAAAGAATTTTCACAAAAGAGTTTATTACGTGTTTGGTGTCAATTACCGGTGATGACTATTAAGGTTGTTTTTGGCATTTATTGGCAGGCATTAAAACTTTTTATTAAAGGCATTCCGTTTATCGGGTATCAAAAATTAGGTTAAATAGTAACTTGTTACTGAATAGAAATCAGGAGTATCAAATGGAACAAATTGAAGATTTAGCAGTTTTTGAAAAGGCTAACTGGTTAGATAAACGCTGCCGTTCTATCGTTCATTCTGTTTTTGAAAAACTTAGCTACGGTCAATTAGAAGTTGTGGAGGGGTCAACACATTTACTCTTTCCAAAATCAACAAGTGAACCAGGCATGAAAGGTAAAATACACATCCACCATGCCAGTGTTTATAAAGACTTTGTTAAAGGGGGCAGTATCGGTGTTGCTGAGGCATTTATTGACGGTAAATGGAGTAGCCCTGACTTAACATCTGTCATTCGTATTTTTGCCAAAGCTCAGCAGCAAACCGATGCCTTAGATCAGAAAAAACCTTGGCTGAATAAAATTAAAAACTCACTATTTCATTGGCAAAATCGCAACAGCCAATCAGGGTCTAAACGTAATATTCTTGCTCATTACGACTTGGGTAACGAGTTATACACACGATTTTTAGATCCCGAAATGATGTATTCCTCTGCAATTTATCCGACTAAAGAGGCGACACTTGCACAGGCACAGTTACATAAATTAGAGACTATTTGTCAGAAATTAGAATTAACTTCTACAGACCATCTGCTTGAAATAGGTACTGGTTGGGGCGGTTTAGCTATTTATGCAGCACAACATTATGGATGTAAGGTCACGACAACGACTATTTCTGACGCACAATTTGATTACGCTAATGCACGAGTAAACCAGCTAGGATTGTCTGATAAAATTACCTTATTAAAGAAAGATTACCGCGAACTGACTGGAACATACGACAAAGTTGTTTCAGTAGAAATGATTGAAGCCGTTGGACTTGAATTTCTACCTAGTTTCTTTCAACAATGTAACGATAGATTGAAAACGGGTGGAAAATTACTGATTCAGTCAATCACCATTGCAGATCAACGATTTGAGTCTTATAAAAGCAATGTAGATTTCATTCAACGTTACATTTTTCCCGGAGGCTTTTTACCGTCAATAACAGTGTTATCTCAACATATTACAGCGCATTCAAATATGACTATTGAATCCTTAAGTGATATCGGATTAGATTATGCAAAAACGTTAGCTGATTGGCGCACTGCCTTTTTGAATAAATGGACTGAATTGACAGAATTTGGTTACGATGAAGAATTTAAGCGCTTATGGCTGTATTACTTAGCTTATTGTGAAGGAGCTTTTTTAGAAAGAGCTACCAGTACAGTTCATTTGGTCGCTAGGAAGTAACTATAAAAAGTTGCGAAGCAAAAAAGTGCTGTGTAACTTATTATTCATAATTAAGTTATAACCATCAACCATCAACTTTGTGCACAACCTCCGTTTAGCAAAGGTAAATCTACTTCACATGCTGACTAATAATCAGCATGTTCCTCTATTTAGCTTCGATTAGCATCTTCTTGGTGAAATTTTAACAGCTCAAATACTCTCAAATAGATTTCTCGATTGGTAATAGGGACAGTCTATGCGTGGTTGTAAAATATCTATTGTGTTACTATTAGCGTTTAATTTTTTCAGTGTTGATTTAGTGCGCTAGCTTTTTATATCCGTATTCATAATAAATAAAAAACTAGGCTAAATATAACTTCATTGTCTCTACCGTGAACGATAGCCAAACCATGCTCATATTATTGTGTAATGTAAATATTTATGCACCCAGTCCCCTTGGTATTAAAGATGTTCTTATTGCCGGTAATAAAATTGCGGCAATTTATGATCATGGCCAGGGTGAAATTACCATTCCTAAACAGTGGCAAGTCGAGGTTATTAATTTTGATGGCGCTATTTTAACGCCTGGCTTTATTGATAGTCATGCCCACATTACGGGCGGTGGCGGTGAAGCAGGTTTTGCAACGCAAGTACCTCCTGTTGGTCTAACTGAATTTACTCATGCCGGTGTAACTACCGTGGTTGGTTTACTCGGTACTGATGATACCACCCGTAGTACTGAAAATTTATTAAGTCGAGTTTATGGGCTGCGTGAAGAAGGATTATCGGCTTATTGTTGGACCGGAGGATATCACTATCCTTTAACGACTATAACCGGGAGTGCCAAGTCAGATATTGCTTTTCTTGAACCGGTTATTGGTATTGGCGAGTTTGCCATTAGCGATCACCGCTCTAGCCAACCCACGTTTGAAGAGATAATTCGTTTAGCGAGTGAAACTCATGTCGCTGGTTTGATCACAGGCAAAGCAGGTATAATTCATTTTCATTTAGGTGACGGTGAAAGACGTTTAGAATTAATTGAACGGGCAATAAGAGAAACTGAACTTCCTGCACGCGTATTTAATCCAACCCATGTTAATCGTAATAAACCATTGTTTGAAGACAGTTGTAAATTATTAAGCAAAGGTTGTCATATTGATCTAACGGCATTTCCTTCGGGAACAGCTCAACCTGGCTGGGAAGCCTGTGATGCAATTGAAATGGCCGTTGAAAAACAATTACCTTTAAATCAAATCACCCTCAGCTCAGATGGCGGTGGTTGCTTACCTTGTTTTGACCTACAAGGTGAATTAGAACATATGGATTTTGGTCGGGCGAGTACATTGGGTGAAACGCTAGTGGCAACGTTAAACAAAGGTTTGTCACTTGAAACGGTACTACCGATGTTAACGAGTAATGTTGCCAATATTTTACGCTTTAAAAACAAAGGGCAAATTGCCGTTGGTTTTGATGCTGATTTATTGGTGATGAATGAAAAATATGAAATTACTGATGTCATGGCACAAGGTGTCTGGCACAAGAAAAATAATCAAACCATGATTAAAGGTACATTTGAATAGAGGTAAATATGTGTCCAGCAAAAACGACTGATGGTCAACAACGGGGATTTGTCATTCCAATCGGGGGGGCGGAAGAACGCGTAAATGATCCTATCATTTTACAACGTTTTGTTGAGCTTTGTGGTGGCGAAAATGCTTATATAGTTATTATTCCAACCGCATCACAACTAGAAGATACAGGGTCGAATTATGAAACTGTATTTCATGAACTAGGGGTAAAAAAAGCAGTTTCTTTACCTATTAATGATCGTGAGCAGGCCAATAGCCTTGAGTATCTAGCGGAATTACAAAATGCCACGGGGATTTTTATCACCGGCGGTAATCAATTACGCTTGTCTACTATTTTAGGTGGTACGCCTGTGGCCCAAAGTATTCGTAAACTTAATGCGGCGGGAGTGCACGTTGCCGGTACCTCTGCAGGTGCCGCTATTATGCCAGGGCATATGATTGCTGGTGGGCGAACTGGCGGTTTACCTAATGAAGAAGGGGTAACTTTTGCGCCAGGTATGGGCTTAATTAATAAAGTTATTATTGATCAGCATTTTAGCCAACGAAATCGATTAGGACGCTTGTTATCTGCTATTTCTTACAATCCATTCGCATCGGGTTTGGGAATTTGTGAAAATACAGCGGCCTTTATTGACCCTTCAGGGGTTTTGGAAGTCGTTGGTCATGGTAGTATTACTGTGGTTGATCCTTCCGATTTAACCCATAGCTCAATGGCTGATGCCAGTAGAGGTGAAGCCATTACATTAATTGGTTTAAAGTTGCACGTACTTAGCCCCGGCGCAACGTATTGTATCAACGAAAGGATAGCTAAACCCGCAAGCTAAATCCTTCTTATTTCAAAGCCTGATCCGTTTTTCCTGACAGGCTTTTATTCCTTTATTTCATCAAGTTAACAATGTATTTATTGTTTGATACTCTTTCAAAAAATATTCTTCCACAAGTTGTTTGTTCTCTAATAAAACCGTGTTATCTTTTATATACGACGATTATTGTAGTTATAGTCGGATTTGGATAACAAAAAGTTCTCGTCAGAGTAATAAAGGAAATCACTATGAAAATTTTATCTTCCAACGTTTATGTTGGCCCTAATGTTTACGCTCATTTTCCAGTGATTCGCCATGTAGTTGATATCGGCATTTTGGAAAACTACCCCTCTATTAAATTGGGTGACGAATTCATTCAGGGATTAATCACAAGTTTGCCAAGTTTAGATCAGCACGGTTGCTCTTATGGAGAGCCTGGTGGT